>VOFB01000034.1_pt1 | contig 135060 bp, 148 predicted proteins | sample 5384141 | NCBI WGS metagenome assembly VOFB01 (sample SAMN12384721, study PRJNA508395) | human gut metagenome | isolation source: healthy gut A | host: Homo sapiens
CGGCGCTTTTCGCGGCGCACGGTCCTCAGGTACGCCGCACGGCGGGGCGAAGGCGCTTTCTCAGGCATGAACGTCCAGCTCCTTCCATATGGCGTTGAAGTACCGGTGAAATTCCGGCGTGTCCCGGCGCTCCAGCGGCGGCAGACCACGCAGCGCACCCATGTCCATCTCCGCTTTCACCACGGCGGGGCGGCGGGACAGCACCACCACCCGGTCGGACATACTCACCGCCTCAGCGATGTCATGGGTGACCAGCAGGGCCGTTTTGCCCTCCTGCTGCAATATGCGCCAGATATCCGCCGACACCGCCAGCCGTGTCTGGTAGTCCAGGGCGGAAAAGGGCTCATCCAGCAGCAATATCTCCGGCTCAGTGGCCAGGGTCCGGATCAGGGCGCAGCGCTGGCGCATACCGCCGGAGAGCTGGCAGGGCCGCTTTTTGGCAAAGGACGCCAGCCCGTAGCGCTCCAGCAGCCGGGACACGTGTGCATAGGCCGCCGGGTCCTTCTCACCACGGACCGTCAGCCCCAGCGTCACGTTGTCCCATATATTCCGCCACTCGAAAAGCTGGTCCCGCTGGGGCATAAAGCCGATCTTTGGCGATGTGCCCTGTACCGTCCGGCCGTCGATCTCGATGACGCCGCCGCTGAGGGGCTCCAGACCGGCAATGGCGCTGAGCAGGGTGGATTTGCCGCAGCCGGAGGGCCCCACTAAACTGACGAACGCGCCCTCCTCCACCGTGAAGGACACGTCCCGTACCGCCTCCACCTCGCCGTCCGGGGCTTGATAGCAGGCGGCGGCATGACGGAGCGTAATGCTCATATCCTATGTGACCTCCTGTCGGGAATGATGGGAGACTTCTCTCCGTGGTCATTCTACGCAGGAGGGACCCTCGGGGTGCCCTACGGCAGCAGATACGGTGCCAGCAGCGCCGCCAGTCCCGCTGACAGCGCCGCCTGCACCGCCTTGGCCGGCACATACAGCCGCAGGGAGATGCCGCTGCCCGCCGTCACCGCCGCCGTCTGGCAGTGGACGCTGAGCCCGCCCCAGCCCAGCAGCGCCGCCGCGGTGACGAAACCCCGGCGGTCCGGCGTCAGGCGCAGGATGCCGTTGGTCAGCTCCAGCACCCCCGCCGCCAGCGGCGGCAGGGGACCGATGAGCCCCTCCGCCAGACGCAGCAGCACCAGAAAGAACACCACGAACCCGCACACCCGGGCCATGGCGGACACCGCCCCCTCCACCGCCCGGAGAAACTGCCCCGTCAGTCCGGCCCGCGGCGGCACAGGCCGTTTCGGCATGGCGGTGACGGGCAGTGGGCGGCGGCAGAACAGCAGACCCGTCAGCAGCGCGGCGGCGCAGTGCAGCAGATACAGCCAGGCTCCCGTCCGGGCGCTGCCGAATACCGACACCCCGGCCACGCCGATGGCAAAGGCCGGGCCGGCGTTGTTACAGAACGTCAGCAGCCGCGCCCCCTCGGCAGGGGACAGCTCCCCCCGGCGCACCAGCTCCGCCGCCGTCCGCGCCCCCACAGGATAGCCGCCTACCAGCCCCAGCAGCAGGGCGGCGCACCCCGCGCCGCCGCAGCGGAAGAGCCGCCCGAAGGGGCGTGCCAGCGCCCGGCCTGCCGCCTCCGCCGCCCCCAGCGCCACCAGCAGGGACGAGACGGCAAAAAACGGGAACAGCGCCGGTATCACCGACGTCAGACACAGCTGTACGCCGTCCCGCACCGCCTGGGCCGCCGTCTCCGCCTGCCGCAGCAGCAGTATCGCCAGCGTCCCGCTGCCCAGCAGCGCCAACATGCGCTTTATCATCACCATCACCGGTCCCCAGCCTATGCGCGCCGCCGCCGGGAAATACCCCGCCCCGGACAGGCAAGTTCCGGTGCGTCCGCGCATAGCGTTCTGTATCATCCGCAGGGAGGTGACGGTGTGGTGGGACTGAAAAAGAAGCTGGCCCAGGTGGGCCAGGAGGCGCTGGAGCGCCTGGAGCTGCCGGTGAACATCGCCGCCGGCGTGGCCCGGATCGAGCTGCTGGGCAACCGGGAACTGTATATGGACCGGCACCGTGGCGTGCTGGCCTACACCACCGAGGCGGTGGACGTCAACGGGGGCGGCGTGGTGGTCCGCGTCCGGGGCCAGGACCTGCAGCTGCTGGTGATGACGGAGCAGGAGCTGCGGATCACCGGAAAAATATCCGGCATCGATCTGGTGGAGTAAGGGGGATCGCCGTGTACCGTAAAGCAGTGAATTATCTCCGCGGTCAGGCGGTGGCTGAGGTGGTCTGTACCGCGCCGGAGCGCGTGGTGAACCTGTGCGCCGCCCACGGCATTCCCTTCTGGGACCTGACTTGGCTGACGGAGACATCCTTCCGCGTGACCACCACCCTGTCCGGTGCGCGGCGCCTGGCCGAGGTGACGGCGGACATCGGCGCACAGGTGACCGTGTGCCGAAAGTCCGGCGCGCCGGAGCTGTGGCGGCGGTGCAGGCACCGGTATGTGCTGCTGGCGGCGGCGCTGGTGCTGCCGCTGCTGCTGGCGGTGGGCAGCGCCTTCATCTGGGACTTCGAGGTCACCGGCAACGACACCGTCCCCACGGAAAGCGTATTGCAGGCACTGGAACGATGCGGTGTGCGCGTGGGCACGCGCGGTGTGGGTCTGGACCAGGACGAGCTGCGGAACCGGGTGCTGCCGCTGCTGCCGGACGTGGTGTATCTGGCGGTGAACGTCAGGGGCTGCACCGCCCATGTGCAGGTGGTGGAGCGCGTCCGCCCGCCGCATCTGTACCGGGACAGCGACGTGCAGAGCATCGTGGCGGCCAGAGACGGGCTCATCACGAAGATCGAGGCGCTGGACGGGGTGACCTGCGCGGCGGTGGGCGAAACGGTGCAGGCGGGGCAGGTGCTGCTGTCGGGGTGGCTGACTCGCCCCGGGGCTGCCGGTATATGACGGGCCACCGGGCGGATCTGGGCCCGGACATGGTACGAGTGGACGGTGCCCGTACCTCTGGAGACGGTGCTGAAGCGACGGCACGGAGCCCGTGAAGACCCGCACCCATACCGCGCTGGACCTCGGACGGCACCGAATTGCGCTGCCTGCGGGGGACAGCATATTGCAGGGCCGGGAAAACTGTGATAAAATAATACGATACCGTGGGATACAGCTTCCCTTCGGGCTGCGCCTGCCGGTAACGCTGGTAACCGAGACGGTGGCCGAGCGCGCGGTGTACGACGGTGAACGTCCGGAGGATGAGGCCCGCGCCGAGGGACAGAAGCAGCTGGAGGCCCAGTTGGCGCAGACCATCGGAGACGATGGCCGTGTTCTGAAAGCGGACGTATCCGCCCGGCGGCAGGGCGCGTACCTTATGGTGACGCTGCGGGCGGAGTGCGAGGAACAGATCGGCGTGGACGCGCCGCTGACTATAACAAGCGATACAGGGAGGTAAACCCAAAACATGGAACAACGTATCGGTATTGAACGCATGGAGGAGGCCGTCAATCTTTTCGGCTCCTTCGACGAGAATATCCGGCTCCTGGAGGCGGAATTTCAGGTGCAGGCGGTGAACCGCGGCGGCGAGATCGTGGTGTCCGGCGAGCCGGAAAACGTAATGCTGGCGGTGAAGGCCGTGCAGGCGCTGCTGACCCTGTCCAATAAGGGCGAGACGATCACCGACCAGCATGTGCGCTACGTCATCGGGCTGGTGCGCTCCGGTCAGGCCGAGCGCATCAGCGAGCTGACCCAGGATGTGATCTGCATCACCAGCAAGGGCCGGCCCGTCAAGCCCAAGACCATCGGCCAGAAGGAGTACGTCAACGCCATCCTGAAGCAGACCGTCACCATCGGTGTGGGCCCGGCGGGCACCGGCAAGACGTACCTGGCCGTGGCGGCCGCCGTGGCCGCCTTCCGGGACAAGCAGGTTAACCGCATCATCCTCACCCGTCCGGCGGTGGAGGCCGGCGAGCGGCTGGGCTTCCTGCCCGGCGACCTGCAATCCAAGGTGGACCCCTATCTGCGCCCGCTGTACGACGCGCTGTTCGATATGCTGGGGGCGGAGACCTACCAGAAGTATCTGGAGCGCGGCAACATCGAGGTGGCGCCCCTGGCCTATATGCGCGGGCGGACGCTGGACGACAGCTTTATCATTCTGGACGAGGCCCAGAACACCAGCCGCGAGCAGATGAAGATGTTTCTCACCCGCATGGGCTTCGGCTCCAAGGTGGTCATCACCGGCGATGTGACCCAGATCGACCTGCCCACCGACAAGGTCAGCGGTCTGAAGGAGGCCATGAAGGTGCTGCGGGACGTGGAGGGCGTGGCCATATGCAGGCTCACCAAGGAGGACGTGGTGCGCCATGTGATGGTGCAGCGCATCATCGAGGCCTACGCCAAATTTGAGGAGAAAAAGAAATGAAACGACACTATATCCCGGTGACCGCCGATGTCCCCGGTGTCAGCGAGGGCACACGCAGCTTTCTCCGCAGGGTTATCCGCACAGCGCTGGCCGAGCAAGGGGTGGACTTCCCCTGCGAGGTGGATGTGCTGGTGACCGGCGACGCGGGCATCCACACCATCAACCTGGAGATGCGTGGGGTGGACCGCCCTACGGACGTGCTGAGTTTTCCGGAGTTTGAACTGACTCCCGGCGAGCTGCCCGGCGCGGAGGACGCCGACCCCGGCACCGGCTATGTGCCCCTGGGGGACATGGTCGTCTCTCTGGAGCGCGTGAAGGCGCAGGCGAAAGAATACGGCCACGCCAACCGCCGGGAGTTGGCCTATCTGGCGGTACACTCCGTGCTGCACCTGCTGGGCTACGACCACCTGGACGAGGGCCCCATGAAGGCCCAGATGCGCGAAAGAGAAGAGGCCATCATGTCCGTGCTGGGCCTGGAACGAAAATAACGCTGCACGAAAATTGCTCAAACGAAAGAAAGTTGAGGATCACCTATGTCAAACATTACAAAAACCGCCATGATCACCGTTTGCGGACGGCCCAATGTGGGCAAGTCCAGCCTGACCAACGCGCTGGTGGGCGAGAAGATCGCCATCGTTTCCAACAAGGCCCAGACCACCCGCAACCGCATTTACGGCGTGGTGAACCGGGGCGATACCCAGTATGTGCTGCTGGATACGCCGGGCCTGCACAAGCCCCGTTCCCGGCTGGGGGACTATATGGTCAAGGTGGTGCGGGAGAGCCTCAGCGACGTGGACGTGCGCGCTGCTGCTGGTGGAGCCCATCCCCCATGTGGGCGAGCCGGAGAGGTCCTTTGCAGCGCATCCGGGAGGAGCAGCTGCCCTGCGTGCTGTGCATCAACAAGATCGACACGGTAGAGAAAAAGGAGGCCCTGTTGGAGGTCATCGCGGCGTACAGCGCGGCCTATGACGGCTTTGATGCCATCATTCCCATCTCCGCCCGGACCGGCGACGGCCTGGATGAGCTGATGCGGCAGCTGTCCCAATACGCCCAGGAGGGCCCCCAGTTGTTCCCCGACGGCATGACCACCGACCAGGCGGACAGCCAGGTGTGCGCGGAGATCGTCCGGGAGAAGATGCTGCGCTGCCTTGACAAGGAGATCCCCCACGGCACGGCGGTGGAGGTGACGAAGTTCTCCGAACGGGAGGACACGGGCATCATCGACCTGGACGTGACCATCTACTGCGAGAAGGCCAGCCACAAGGGCATCATCATCGGCAGAGGCGGCGAAATGCTCAAGCGCATCAGCTCCGCGGCCCGTCGGGATATTGAGAAATTCATGGGCACGAAGGTGTACATGGAGACGTGGGTGAAGGTCAAGGAAAATTGGAGAGATAATCCGAATTTCATCAGAAGTCAGGGCTACAACGAGGAGTAAGGCTGCGGTCACAGCATGCACTCCGGCCAGTTTTCCTGCGAGCGGAGCGAGCCGCCGCGCATGCGGCCTGAATTCGAAGAATTCCGTAGGCGGAATTCATTTCCGCCGTAAAGCGATAAAATGCGGGGTCCCCGCTCGATGGGACATCGAGTGGGGCAAACTGGCGAGATAATCCCAACTTCATCAGAAGTCAGGGCTATAACGAGGAATAACATCAACAAATTTCCAGCCATAAAACCGGCGAAAGCTCCCATGCTAACGACATGGAGGTGTTCGCGTGGACTACTGGGAATTATTTTTGGACACCGGCGCGCCGGAGGCGTATCTGCTGTACCGCGGGGCCCAGGAGGCTGTATGCAAAGTGGAAAGACCGTGACCGGCGGCGTGGTGCTGCGGGTCACAGACACAAAGGAGACAGATCGGATATTGACGGTGCTGACGGCGGACCGGGGGAAGATACCCCTGATCGCCCGGGGTGCGCGGCGAAAGAACAGCCGCTTGGCGGCGGCCTGCCAGATGCCGGCCTATTCCGAGCTGACCATTTTCAAGCGGGGCAGCTGGTATATGCTGGATGAGGCGTCGCCCATCGAGCTGTTCGACGGGCTGGGCCGGGACATCGAGCTGCTGGCGCTGGCGGCGTGGTTCTGTGAGCTGACGGAGGCGGTGTGCGCCGAGGAGACGCCCTGCCCTGAGATACTGTCGCTGCTGCTGAACGCCCTGTATGCCCTGTGCCGCACGGGGAAGGACCCGCGGCTGGTGAAGGCGGCGTTCCAGTTCCGACTGATGGCGCTCTCAGGCTTTGAGCCGCTGGCGGAGGAATGCGCCGTGTGCGGAACGGCACAGCCGGAGGGACCGGTGCTGGACATCTCCGGCGGATTTGTGGCGTGCGGAACGTGCAGGGGCCCGGAGCGCAGCTTCCGGCTGCCGCTGACCGAGGCTGGTCTGGCGGCGCTGCGGCACGTGCTGTACGCGGACCCCAGGCGGCTGTACAGCTTTACGCTGGAGCCGGGCGCCCTGCAGGCGCTGGATCAGGCGGGCGAGGCGTTTATCGCCGCCCAGCTGGAGCGCGGGTTCCGGACGCTGGACTATTACAAGGCCCTGTTGGGATAACAGGAGGACATACATACATGAGCGAGTTATTTGAGAAATCTATCCGCACACTGGAGCTGCCGGCGGTGCTGGAGCTGCTGGCGCGCCATGCGGTCAGCGACGAGGCCAAGGCCCGGTGCCTGCGGCTGCGTCCTGCCACAGACGCGGCGGCGGTGGAGCACCTGCTGGATGAGACGGACGCGGCCAAGACGCGGCTGGGCCTGCACGGCAGTCCGTCCTTTGCGGGCGTGAAGGACGTATCCCAGGCACTGGACCGGGCGGACCACGGCGGCGTGCTGAACACCCGGGAGCTGCTGGATGTGGCCGGCGTGCTGACCGCTGCGCGGCGGGTCAGCGACTATGACGCGGAGCGTCAGGGGGAGGCCACGGCCATCGACCGGCTGTTCTCTGCCCTCCATGTGAACCGCTATCTGGAGGATAAAATACGCGGCGCCATACTGGACGAAGAGACCATCGCCGACACCGCCAGCCCGGAGCTGGCGGACATACGGCGGAATATGCGCGCTGCGGCCAGCAAGGGACGGCAGATCCTGCAGCGGATCATCTCGTCGCCCTCCTACGCCAAGGTGCTGCAGGAGGCGCTGATCACCCAGCGGGACGGGCGGTTCGTGGTGCCGGTGAAGGCGGAGTGCAAGGGCAGTCTGCCGGGTCTGGTACACGACATCTCATCCTCCGGGGCCACGCTGTTCGTGGAGCCCATGGGCGTGGTGCAGGCCAATAATGAATTGAAGGAATTGCAGGCCCGTGAGGAAAAGGAGATCGACCGGGTGCTGCGTATACTGTCCGGCGAGTGCGCGGCGCAGCGGGAGAACATCCTGTACGACTACGACCTGCTGGTGCAGCTGGACACCATTTTCGCCCGGGCACAGCTGAGCTATGCCATGGACGCGGGGCGTCCGCTGGTGCGGAAGCGGGGCGGCATCGACCTGAAGCGGGCACGGCATCCCCTGCTGGACCCGGCCAAAGCGGTGCCGGTGACGGTGGCGCTGGGCGGTGCGTATGACACGCTGGTCATCACCGGCCCCAACACCGGCGGCAAGACCGTGACGCTGAAAACCCTGGGGCTGCTGTGCCTGATGGCCCAATGCGGCCTGCACATCCCGCCGGCGACCAGAGCGCCGTGCAGGTGTTCGACCGGGTACTGGCGGACGTGGGCGACGAGCAGAGCATCGAGCAGAGCCTGTCCACCTTCTCGGCGCATATGGCCAACACAGTGGAGATACTGAAGCTGGCGGATGAGAAGAGCCTGATCCTGTTCGACGAGCTGGGGGCGGGCACCGACCCGGTGGAGGGCGCGGCGCTGGCCATCGCCATCATTCAGGACGTGCGGCGCAAGGGTGCGCTGACGGCGGCCACCACCCATTACGCGGAGCTGAAGACCTTTGCCATGACCACGGCGGGGGTGGAGAACGCCAGCTGTGAGTTCGATGTGCAGACGCTGCGGCCTACCTACCGGCTGCTCATCGGCATACCGGGCAAGTCCAACGCCTTTGCCATCTCCCGGCGGCTGGGGCTGGACGAGAGCGTCATCGAGGACGCCAAGGCCCAGATGGACAGTGAATCCGTGCGGTTCGAGGACGTGCTGACCCAACTGGAGGAGAAGCGCCAGCGGCTGGAGAAAGCCCAGGGCGAGGCGGACCGGCTGTGGCGCCAGCGTGAGGAGGACGCGCGGAAGGCGCGGACCTTCCGTGAGCAGATGGAGAAGGCCAAGGACAACGCCCGGACCAAGGGCGAGGCCGAGGCGCGGCGCATCGTGCAGCAGGCCCAGCGGCAGGCGGACCAGGTGTTCGCCGAGCTGGACGAGCTGCGGAAACAGCAGCAGCGGTCGGACTATCAGGCCGTGAATGACCGGAAAAGCGATATACGCCGCCGCCTGAACGAGGCGGAGACGGCGCTGCACCAACGGGACGAGGATACAGAGCCGGTACCCGCGCCCAGCCGGCCCATCGCCGTGGGCGACACGGTGGAGCTGGCCGGTGTGCGGACCGGCGCCGCGGTGCTGGCGGTCAACGGTGACGGCACGCTGCTCCTGCAGGCGGGCAAGATGAAGATGACCGTCAAGGCCGCGCAGGTGCGCCTGCTGGAAACGGCGGAGGAGATCGAGAAGAAGAAAAAGCAGTCCGCCGCCGCGCAGCAGCGCAGCGGACCGGCGGTGTCCATCAACACCGGGGCGCGGGCGTCCGCCGAGCTGGACATCCGGGGCCTGGAGACGCTGGAGGCCGAAAGCGTGGTGGAGAACTATCTGGACGCGGCATCCCGGTCCAAGCTGGGCACCGTGACCATCATCCACGGCAAGGGCACCGGCGCGCTGCGCGCCGCCGTGCACCAGCTGCTGAAGAAAAACAAACAGGTCAAGTCCTTCCGCCTGGGCCGATACGGCGAGGGCGAGGCCGGCGTGACCGTGGTAGAGCTGAAATGAACAACACCCTCCTGCGCCGGCAGGAGGGTGCTGCTTTTTCAGCGGGAGATAAAAAGGGCCGGCCGAGCCGGTCCCTTTTATGTATCACAGCTGCTTGATGAAGCAGCGGCGGCGCTTATGCTGTTCGGTCTGAAAATCCTTCCACTGGGACTGGACCTTGTCGTTCAGCTCCAGCATGGGGCCGGTCTCGGCCTGCTTGATGCCCAGCTTGTGGCAGCCTTTCATGGCCTTGCTGAGGATAATGGCGTTGACACCCTTTTTCTGGTAGTCCGGGTGGACGGCGATGAGCAGCAGGTCCACGGTGTCGTTCCTGCGGAAGGCCTTGAGAACGTCGATCCAGCCGGTGGGCATAAGGCGGCCCCGGTGCTTCTGCAGGGCGGAGGCCAGGCTTGGCGCACCTACGCCGAAGGCCACCATGCGGTCGTTTTCATCCATGACGAAGCAGGTGGTGTTGGGATTGATGAGGGGCGCGAACTTGGCGGAGTACTTTTTGATCTGGCGGTCAGAGAGATCCACAGTGCCGTACAGCGGCGCGTAGGCCAGGTTGACCAGCTCGAAAAACGGCTTGAGCAGGGGCAGATAGGACAGACGGCTCCTGGCCTCGTGAATGTGCAGGCGGTGGCGCTTGAGAACGAAGTCGGAGATCTTCTCCCAGCGTTGTATGGTGGCCTCGTCCTCCGGGACGGTGATAAGCTCCTCGATCCAGTCCACGTCCTTCACATAGCCCAGGGCGGCCATGTGGTCGATGTAGTAGGGATAGTTGTAGTATGTGAAAAAGCAGCTGCGGCGGTCAAAGCCCTCCACCAGCATACCCTCGCGGTCCATGTCGGTGAAGCCGAGGGGACCGTGAACGGCGGTGCAGTCCAGCTCCTTCGCCCAGGCCTCCACCGTGCGGAACAGGGCGGAGGAGACCTCCGGGTCGTCAATGAAATCCACCTGGGTAAAGCGCAGGCGGTTGGCACCCCACTTGTCGTTGGCCTTGCGGGAGTGGATGGCACCGATGCGGCCCACGATCTCCCCGTCGCGCATGGCCAGCCAGCAGCGGGCGTCGCAGTATTCAAAGGCGGGGTTCTTGCTGCGGTCCCAATCGGAGAGATCGTCGCCATAGGTGGCGGGGACGAACTGGGGCACGTCTTTATACAGCTCGTTTGGGTAGTCCACGAACCGGCGCAGCTGGGCTTTGTCAGTTACTTCTATAATGGAGACCATTTAGTATACCTCCTGTATCATGCAAACACACATATAGTGTACGACATTATTTCATAAAAAGCAAGGATAGTGACATTAAGAACACATTAACTTTACCCCAATGTTACCCACTGCAAAAAATCAGAAAAAACGTTTGACAAACCGGACAGGCAGGTGTACAATACAGTTGAGCACGAATAGAGTCACCCCCTCTGTCCGTGCCACCCCCCTGTCGGGTATTCCCCTTTACCCGACAACACACCACCACAGGGAGCGCTACGGCGCTCCTTGTGGCCGTCTTGGGGAGGGAGAAAGAGCAGCCGAAAGGCTGCTCTTTCTTCATTTCCGGGGAATATCTGCCCCATGCCGCCGGGCAAACGGCGCGGAGACAGCAGAAAGCAGCGGCGCCGGAACATCGTTCCGGCGCCGCTGCTGCCGGCATTTCAAGCGCGGAGAGGGTGCCCTGCTTCAGTTCAGAGTGCCGTCCTTTTGCCGGAACAGGGCCTGTACCCGGCGGCGGAGCACGGCGTGCTCCGGCCGGGTCAGCAGCGGGTCGCCGGCCAGCAGCTGCTGCGCGGCATCCCGGGCCTCGGCCAGCAGGGGCATATCGCAGCTGAGGTCGGCGGCCTTCAGCGTGGGCAGGCCGTGCTGGCGGCTGCCGAAGAAGTCGCCGGGGCCCCGGAGCTTCAGGTCCTCCTCGGCGATGCGGAAGCCGTCGCTGGTCTGGGTCAGGGCCTTCAGCCGCCGTTTCGTGTCGTCATTCTGTACGTCGCTGAGCAGAACACAGTAGCTCTTGGCCTGGCCGCGGCCCACCCGGCCGCGCAGCTGGTGCAGCTGGCTCAGGCCGAAGCGGTCGGCGTTCTCCACCACCATCAGCGTGGCGTTGGGCACATCCACGCCCACCTCCACCACGGTGGTGGAGACCAAGATATCGCTCTCACCGGCGGCGAAGGCGGCCATGACCTTTTCCTTCTCCTTTGGCTTCATACGGCCGTGGAGCACGGCTATCCGCAGCTCGGGGAAGGTATCCTCCTGCAGTGCCTTGGCGTAGGCCGTCACGGCCTTGCGCTCATCGGGCAGAGCGTCATCCTCGCCCACCAGCGGGCAGACGATGAACACCTGATGGCCCGCCTGTACCTGCTTGCGGATAAAGCCGTTGAGCCGCGCCCGGTATTTCTCGCCAAGCGCGAAGGTCTCCACTGTCTGCCGTCCCGGCGGCAGCTCATCGATCACGGACACATCCAGATCGCCGTAGATGATAAGAGCCAGCGTCCGGGGGATCGGGGTGGCGGACAGCACCAGTGTGTGTGGGGCGGCGCCCTTGTGGGACAGGGCGGAGCGCTGTTCTACGCCGAAGCGATGCTGTTCATCGGTGATCACCAGACCCAGGCGCGCATACTGTACGTCCGCCGTCAGCAGGGCGTGTGTACCGATGCACAGTGTGATATCCCCGCTTTGCAGGCCGGCCAGAATGGCGCGGCGCTCCCTGGCGGGGGTGGAGCCGGTGAGCAGAGCGCACGGCAGGCCGAAGCGGGCGAACAGCGGGGCCAGATTTTCGTAATGCTGGCGTGCCAGTATTTCCGTGGGGGCCATCAGGGCCGACTGCCAGCCGCTTTGGGCGGCGAACCACACGCAGGCGGCGGCCACCATGGTCTTGCCGCTGCCCACATCGCCCTGGCACAGGCGGTTCATGGGCCGACCGGAGGTCATATCGCCCACGGCGTCCGCAATAGCCCGCCGCTGGGCGGCGGTGAGGGCAAAGGGCAGGGCGGCATAGAAGGGCGCCATGTCCGCCGCTTGACAGGGCAGGCCGGCCACCGTCTCCCGCCGCTGCCGCAGCAGAGACAGACCGCAGCTCAGAAGGAACAGCTCCTCAAATACCAGACGCCGCCGCGCGGTATCCAGCGCCTCCTCCGAGGCGGGGAAGTGGATATTCTCGTAGGCAAACCCGGCATAGCACAGATGGTGCGCCTGCCGGATCCCGTCCGGCAGCACATCTTCCGGCAGGTCGCGGCACTGGTCCAGCCCCTGGCGTACGGCCTTGGCCACCATAGTCTGTGTCAGCCCCGCCGTCAGGGGATAAACGGGCATGATGCGGCCAGTGAGCAGCTGCTTCCCCTCCGTCTCCAGCAGGGGATTGACCATGCGGCGGCGCACACCGCCGCCCTCGACCTTTCCATAGAAGATGTATGTCTCTCCCGGATGCAGGGCGTTTTTGCGGTATTCCTGGTGGAAGAAGGATACATCCAGCACGCCGCCCTCGTCCACAGCCCGTACCTGCACCAGCGTCTGACCACCGCGGATACGGGCGGCGGTGGGAGGCTGGGCGATCATGGCCTTGCAGCAGGCGTACTCCCCCTCCGGTAGGTCCCGGATAGGGTAGAGCTGCGAACGGTCTTCCCAGCGGCGGGGATAGTAGGCGATCAGGTCGCCCAGAGTGGAAACGCCCAGCTTTTCAAAAGCCTTGGCCCGGGCCTCGCCCACGCCTTTGATATAGCGGATATCGGTATTGAGATCGGCCATGGGTGCCCCTCCTTTGCGGTTTTGTACATTGTACCACAGCCGCACGGCAAAGACAAACGAAAAACCGGGGCGGCAGCGCCGTCCCGGTTTTGTATCTCATTCGTGCTCGGCCAGATAGCGGGCCACATACACGCCGCTGGCGCTGGCGTGGGACAGAGAGTGGGTCACGCCGCTGCCATCGCCGATGACGAACAGGCCCTTGTGCGGCGTTTCCAGATTTCTATCCAGTGCCACCTCCATGTTGTAGAACTTCACCTCCACGCCGTAGAGCAGCGTGTCGTCGCTGGCGGTGCCGGGGGCGATCTTGTCCAGGGCGTAGAGCATTTCGATGATGCCGTCCAGGATACGCTTGGGCATCACCAGGCTCAAATCGCCGGGTGTGGCGGCCAGCGTGGGGGTCATGAAGCCCTTTTCGATGCGCTTGGGGGTGCTGCGCTGGCCGCGGATCAGGTCGCCGAACCGCTGGACCATCACGCCGCCGCCCAGCATATTGCTCAGGCGCGCGATGCTCTCGCCGTAGCCGTTGCTGTCCCGGAACGGCTCGGTGAAGTGTTTGGATACCAGCAGGGCGAAGTTGGTGTTCTCCGTGTGCATGGCGGGGTCCTCATAGCTGTGGCCGTTGACGGTGACGATGCCGTTGGTGTTCTCGTTGACCACCGCGCCCCTGGGGTTCATGCAGAACGTGCGCACCTTGTCCTGATACTTCTCGGTCTTATAGACGATCTTGCTCTCATACAGCTCATCGGTGATGGGGGCAAACACCTCGGCGGGCAGTTCCACCCGCACGCCGATATCCACACGGTTGGACTTGGTGGGGATATCCAGCGACTGGCAGACGGACTCCATCCATTTGCTGCCGCTGCGTCCCACGGAGATGATGCACTTGCGTCCCGTGAACGTGCCCTTGTCCGTCTCGGCCTCGTAGGCGCCATCTTCGGTGATGGACAGCGCCTTTACCGGGGTGAGGAAGTGGAAGTCCACATGGTCCTTCAGCTTGGCGTACAGGTTCTCAAGGACCTTGTAGTTGATGTCCGTGCCCAGGTGCCGCACGGAAGCGTCCAGCAGGTGCAGGTTATTCTGAAGGCACAGCCGCTTGAAGCCGCTGTCGGCGGTGGAGTAGAGCTTCGTCCCCGCGCCGCCGCAGGCCACGTTGATATCGTCCACGTAGTGCATCAGCTCCATGGCCTTCTGCTTGCCGATGTACTCGTACAGTGTGCCGCCGAACTCGTTGGTCAGGTTATATTTGCCGTCGGAAAATGCGCCGGCGCCGCCGAAGCCGTTCATAATGGCGCAGGTCTTGCAGTGAATGCAGGACTTCACCTTGTCGCCGTCGATGGGACAGTGCCGCTTTTCCAGCGGATTGCCAGCCTCCAGCACAGCTACCTTCCACTCCGGCCTGCGCTGCATCAGTTCATAGGCGGAAAAAATACCGCCGGGGCCGGCGCCAATAATGATCACATCATAAGTCATGGAGATACCTCCTTATATTTTATCCGCAGAATATTATAACAAGGAAACGGAAACTTGCAACCCGCAATTTCTTATGGCAGGTATATCAAAATGTGATTTCACTTTTCTTATCGTAAAGCGCTGGTGTTTCGGTTTATCCTGTGCTACAATAGAAAAAATCACACAGGAGGACGCCGCCATGAGCTACGCAGACCGCATATTCAAGGAAAACTGCCGGGAGATCCTTACCCACGGCGTATGGGATACCGACCAAAACGTGCGCCCCCACTGGGAGGACGGTACGCCCGCCCACACCGTCAAAAAATTCGGCATCGTAAATCGTTACAACCTGCGCCAGGAGTTCCCCATCCTCACCATCCGCCGAACGTACTTCAAGACGTGTATCGACGAGCTGCTGTGGATATGGCAGCAGAAGTCCAACAACATCCATGATCTCCGCGGGCATATCTGGGACAGCTGGGCCGATGAGACCGGCTCCATCGGCAAGGCCTACGGCTATCAGCTGGCGGTGAAGCACCAGTATCCCGAGGGAGAGATGGATCAGGTGGACCGGGTGCTCTATGACCTGAAGCACAACCCCGCCAGCCGCCGCATTCTTACGAATATTTACAATTTCCAGGATCTGCACGAGATGGCCCTCTACCCCTGCGCCTACTCCATGACCTTCAACGTGTCGGGCCACACCCTGAACGCCATTCTGAACCAGCGCAGCCAGGATATGCTGACGGCCAACAACTGGAACGTGGTGCAGTACGCAGTGCTGGTCCATATGATGGCGCAGGTCTCGGGGCTGGAGGCCGGGGAGCTGGTCCACGTCATCGCCGATGCCCATATCTACGACCGCCATGTGCCCATTATCGAAAAGCTGCTGGAGAAGGACGAGCGTTCCGCGCCTGAGTTCAGCATCGATACGTCCGTGACGGATTTCTATCAGTTCACCCGCGACAGCTTCTCGTTGGAGGGGTACGACCCCCAGCCCTTCGAGGACAAGATCCCTGTGGCCATTTAAGGAGGGAACGCCGTGTATGCTATCGTCGCTGTGGATGAGAAGTGGGGCATCGGCAGAGATAACCGGCTGCTGTTTCATCTGCCCGCCGACCTCAAGCGGTTCAAGGAGTTGACCTCCGGGCATACGGTCCTCATGGGCCGCAAAACGCTGGAGTCCCTACCCGGCGGGAGGGGCCTGCCGAACCGGCGCAATATTGTCCTGACCGGGCAGCGGGGCTTCACGGCAGAACGGGCCGAGATCGTCCACTCTCCGGCGGAGGCACTGCTGACTGCCGATGAGGATAGCTGGGTCATTGGTGGCGAGAGCGTCTATCGGATGTTCCTGCCGCTGTGCGATCGGGTCTATATGACACGAATTGCCGCCGATGGCAGCGCGGACGCCTTCTTCCCTGATCTGGAGCACGATCCCGGGTGGAGACTGGACAAGCGCTCGGCGGATATGGAGGAAAACGGCCTGCGGTTTCGTTATGAGGAGTATGTTCCGGTAAAAGGTGAATAAAATGACCCCCCGATACCGTCGGGGGGTCATTTTATTCTTCCATGTCCACGGTGATGTTGTCAGTGCCGTGCTGTTCAAACTCACCTAAGTACGTCTCCATCCGGGCCATGATCTCATCGTAGTTCTCCGGCGTGATGGGGGGATCGTCCATGTCCCGCAGGGCCAGCTCCTGGGCCAGTATCTCAAAGAACGTGGCGTCCTCATAGGCCATGATGGCCTCATGGATACCGCCGTCGGCAAAGGCGCGGGAGGAATCAGCTCTCCCTGGTACAGCTCCGTCAGGGGCGCCATGCCGTGGTCCAGGCAGTGGGCAAACACCAGGCTCTCCACCTGGTCGTACTCCTTGATGCGGTCGTCGCCACGGGTGGAGTTCAGCACCCAGTTGCCGATATACACCAGATCCAGCAGACGCCGGAATTGCTTTTCCGTCATGTTCAGTTCCATCATACCACCTCCATCACGGGCAGAAATTCATTTCCACGATTATAGCACGTTCCCGCAGGGATTGCCACAGAAAAAAATGAACAGGTGCGCCAATTTTTAGCTTGTAACGATAGGGGAAACATAGTACAATATATGAGTTAAACTATGCACTGCCGCCGCGGCGGCAGGAAAAAAGGAGGGCGCATATGGATCAGCGGCCTATCGGGGTGTTCGACTCCGGCTCCGGCGGATTGACCGCCGTGCGGAGATACGCAGCATCCTCCCTCTGAGAACATTATATACTTCGGCGACACGTCCCGTGTGAGTTCTACGGCGGGCGCTCGGCGGAAATATTGCTGCGCTACGCCCGGCAGGATGTACATTTCCTGCGGAGCTTTGATGTGAAAGCGCTGCTGGTAGCCTGCGGCACCGTATCTACCAACGCTCTGCCGGTGCTGGCGGCCGAGAACGATATCCCCGTTCTCGGTGTGGTGAAGCCCTCCTGCGCGCGGCCGCCGCGGCGACCCGAAATAAGCGGGTGGGCCTGATCGCCACGGCGGCATCCGTGCGCTCCGGGGCCTATGAGCGCTGTCTGGCGGCGCTGGACGGCGCCATTCAGGTGTATGTCAAGGCCTGCCCTCTGTTTGTGCCGCTGGTGGAGAACGGGCGCTTCCGCCCCGGTGATCCGGTCATCGAGACGGTGGCCCGGGAGTATCTGGAGCCGCTGCGTGCCACGGGGATCGACACCCTCATCCTGGGCTGCACCCACTATCCGCTGCTGACGGAGATCATCGCGGACATTATGGGCCCTGGCGTGACGCTCATCGACTCCGGCGCTGCGGCGGCGCGGGTCCTGCGGCAGACGTTGTCAGACCGGGGTGCGCTGGCCCAACGTGACCACGGCACACTGACACTGTATGCCAGCGACCGGCCGGAGGACTTCGGTGCGCTGGCAGGGCAGTTTCTGCGGCGGCCGCTGGAGAGCGCGGTACAGCACGTGGACATTGAGAGGTACTGACATGGACAAGGTACAGGTACTGGTCCGCAGCCACAGTGACTTCGCCGGCGGCGTGGACGAATTGACCTTCCGGGGCACAGGGACGCTGGAAAAGATCGACTATGGCTATCGCCTGCGCTATACGGCGCAGAACGAGCTGGACGGCAGTGCCGTGGCCTCGGAGGTGCGGCTGGAGACGCAGCAGCGCCGGGCCGTTGTCATCACCGAGTCCAAGGACGGCGGCTACGGCCTGCTGCTGGACCCTCAGCGGCAAACGGTCACGCAGATCGCCGGCGGCGACGGCGGTGCGCTGACGCTGCACGTGGACACGAAGGAGGTGTCCTGGCACCTGCCCCTGAAAGGGCGATGGCCATATCGCATTGACGTATACATTGCTGCTGGGCACGCAGGCGCTGTCCGCCCTGCACCTGGCACTGACTTTGACAAAAGAGGAGAAGGACGCATGAATATGATCGAAAGCGCCAAGGCGCAGGTACGGCAGCTGACAGTGGCTGCATATGAAAGGCTGCGGCCGCAGGGCTGCTGCCTGCCGGTATCACCGCCGAGTCCGGCGGTGGAGATCCCTAAGGACACCGCCAACGGCGACTATACCACCACGCTTCTGCCTGGCGGCGGCCAAGGCTATGAAGATGAACCCCCGTCAGGTGGCGCAGACCCTTATCGACAACATGACGCTGGAGGGCAGCTACTTCACCTCCGTGGAGATTGCCGGTCCCGGCTTTATGAACTTCCGCCTGGGCGGCAAGTGGTTCGCCGACACCGTCTCCGGCATTGAGACGGCAGGGAGAAGTACGGCGAGAACGACACGCTGGCTGGCAGGAAGTACATGGTGGAGTTTGTCTCCGCCAATCCCACCGGCCCCATGCACATGGGCAACGCCCGGGGCGGCGTGCTGGGAGACACTTTGGCCAGCGTGCTGCAAAAGTCCGGTGCGGACGTGTGGCGTGAGTTCTACGTCAACGACGCGGGCAACCAGATCGAAAAGTTCGCCAAGAGTCTGGAGGCCCGGTACTTCCAGATCATCAAGGGCGAGGACGCGGTGGAATTCCCCGAGGACGGCTACCACGGCGACGATATCCGGGAGTTGGCCCAGGCTTTCTACGAGAATGAGGGCGATAAGTATCTGGACTGCGACGAAAAGACCCGCCATGACGCCCTGGCCCAGTTCGGTCTCAGCGTCAATATCCCCAAGATGAAGGCCGATCTGGCCCGGTACGGCATTCAGTACGACCAGTGGTTCTTCGAGTCCAGCCTCCACGAGAGCGGCTATGTGGCCAACACCGTGGCGGCGCTGACCGACAAGGGCTATACCTATGAGAAGGACGGCGCGCTGTGGCTGAAGACCTCCGATATCCTGGCCGCCCAGCTGCGGCAGGAGGGCAAGAGCGACGAGGCTATCGAAAAGCTTGGCCTGAAGGACGACGTGCTGCGCCGCGCCAACGGGTTCTATACCTACTTCGCTGCCGATATTGCCTATCACCGCAACAAATTCGCCGTCCGCGGCTTTGACAAGGTTATCAACATCTGGGGCGCCGACCACCACGGCCATGTGGCCCGGCTGAAGGGTGCTATGGACGCGCTGGGCCTGGATGGCCAGCACCGGTTGGACATCGTGCTGATGCAGCTGGTGAAGCTGGTCCGCGATGGCGAGACCGTCCGTATGTCCAAGCGCACCGGCAAGGCCATCAGTCTCACCGACCTGCTGGACGAGATCCCTGTGGATGCCTGCCGCTGGTTTTTCAACGCCAAGCCGGAGACGCAGATGGAGTTCGACCTGGGCCTGGCCGTCCGGGAGGACAGCGAGAACCCGGTCTACTATGTCCAGTATGCCTACGCCCGTATCTGCACGCTGGTGAAGGCACTGGCGGCGGAGGGATATACCGTTCCCGCCGCGGCGGAGGCTGATCTGTCCGTCCTGACCGCCGACGAGGAGAAGGCCCTCATCAAGCAGCTGGCCCAGTACCCTGCCGTGGTGCAGTTGGCCGCCCGGGACTATGATCCCAGCTTCATCAACCGCTATCTCGTGGAGCTGGCTGCCGCGTTCCACAAATTCTACAACGCCTGCCGCATCAAGGGCGAAGCGGAGAACGTGCTGCTGGCACGGCTGAAGCTGGCGGACACCGCCCGCGCCGTGCTGAAAAACGGCATGACGCTCATTGGCTGCTCCGCACCAGAAAAGATGTAAACTATGAAAAAGCCACCCCGTGGGGTGGCTTTTTCACGTGCCGAAGAACAGTCGGACGGCCCAGGCCGCGGCCAGGTAGGCAGCCAGGTCCGCCGTCAGGGCGGCAGGAATGGTGTAGCGTGTCCGCTTGATCCCCGCCGCGCCGAAATAGACGGCGACGGTGTAGAACGTCGTCTCGGTGCAGCCCAGCATCACGGCGGCGCAGCGCCCGATGTAGCTGTCCGGCCCGTATTGGCGCATGATATCGCCGCCGGCAGCCAGCGCGCCGGAGCCGGACAGCGGGCGGATTACCAGAAGCGGCGCCGTCTCCGGCGGTACGCCCAGAACGGTGAGCGCCGGGGCGAGCAGAGCCGTCAGGGCGTCCAGCGCGCCGGAGGCCCGCAGCATATACACCGCCGTCAGCAGGGTGGCCAGCGCCGGCAGAATGGATACCGCTACCTGCAGGCCGCTTTTTCCTCCAGTGACAAGGGCGTCATAGACATCCACGCGCCGCCGGGCGCCCCCACAGGGAGGCGCCGGACAGCAGCAGCGGCAGTATCCAGGCGGAAAAGGGCTCCATCTCATGTCCTCCATACCCGGCTCAGTACCCGGGCGCAGGCCAGGCCCGCTGTTACCGACAGCGCCGAGGACAGCCATACCGCCGGCAGGATATCCAGCGGCGCGGCGCTGCCCAGACCGCCCCGCAGGGCGGCCACGGTGGAGGGCAGCAGCTGCACCGAGGCGGTGTTCAGCACCACCAGACGGCACAACTCGTCGCTTGCGGTGCCGCTGCAGCCCACCGCCATACGCCTGGCGGCCTGTATACCCGCCGGCGTGGCGGCGTTGCCCAGCCCCAGCAGATTGGCGCTGACGTTAGCACTGAGGGCATCCAGCGTTTCCTCGTCCCGCCCTGCCTGGGGCAGCAGACGCCGCAGGACCGGGCGCAGCAGGCGGCTCAGTCCCGCCGCCATGCCGCTGCGCCGCATCAGCTCCAGTACACCGGACCACAGGCACAGTGCCCCGGCCATGACCAGTACCAGCTCCACCGCAGCAGCGGCACCCTCCAGTGCCGCCGCGGTCACCGCCGACAGACGGCCGCTGACTGCACCGTACACCAGGGACACCGTTACCATCAGCGTCCAGAATATCCCCATCACCACACCGCGCACCTCCTTACGGGAGAAGTCTACGCGGCGGTCTGTGCGGTTATTTGCAAAAATTCTCGACACGTTTCGAATTGTTGTTGACATGCTTCGTTGAATATGTTAAAGTACAGGTATAAAATTTGCGGGGATTTTGTTATTACTGCATAGAGGGGGAGAGGACATGAAATCTACCGGTATTGTCCGCCGCATCGACGAGCTTGGCCGGATCGTGGTCCCGATCGAAATGCGCCGCGCGCTGGATATCGGCGAGCGTGAGACAATGGAGATCAGCGTGGAGGGCGACGGCATCGTGCTGCGCCGCGCCCATGTGGGATGCGTGTTCTGCGACGGCAACAAGGATATATCCGCGTTCCACGGTAAGAGCGTCTGTGCCAAGTGCAGGCGCGAGCTGCAAAAGACCTGAAAACAAAAAAACAGTGCCGCCCACTGGGGCGGCACTGTTTTTTTCGTCTTATGCTTTCAGCGCGTTATCGTACAGGGCATTGCGGGGCAGGCCGGTGTCGTCCGCTACCCGACGCACAGCCTCTTTCAGCTTCATTCCGCCGTCCCGCAGGGCCAGCACCCGTGCTGCGCCCTCTTCCAGCGTCAGGGCCGGCAGGTTCTGCTTCTCCCGGCCCGCTACCACCAGAACGTACTCCCCCCGCGGCTCGTTGTCCCGGTAGAAGGCCGCGGCCTGGGCCAGTGTGGTGCGGACAGTGTCTTCATGGAGCTTTGTCAGCTCACGGCACAGGGCGGCGGGCCTGTCTCCCAGCAGCTCCACCATGTCGGCGAGGGTTTGACGCAGGCGGTGGGGCGCCTCGTGAAACACCATGGTGCGCGTCTCGCCGGTCAGCTCCTCCAGGGCAGCACGGCGCTCTTTTTTACCGGAGGGCAGAAAGCCCTCGAAGGTGAAGCGCCGGGTGTCCAGCCCGGACACGGCCAGGGCGGCGATGGCGGCGCAGCAGCCGGGAATGGCCTGTACCGTCACGCCGTTTTCGGCGCACAGGGCCACCAGCTCCTGCCCCGGATCGCTGATGGCCGGGGTGCCGGCATCGGTGACCAGCGCGCACGTTTCGCCGGAGAGCAGACGTTCCAAAATGGCCTGACCCGCCGCAGCGCGGTTGTGCTCGTGGTAGCTGACAAGCGGCTTTTTGATGTCAAAATGGTTCAGCAGCTTCACGCTGACGCGGGTGTCCTCCGCTGCGATGAAGTCTGCCTGGGCCAGCGTTTCTGCGGCGCGGGGCGAAAAGTCGCCCAGGTTGCCGATGGGCGTGGCCACCAGATACAGGATACCTGCCATTGGGAATTACCCCCTGTCCTTGAAATAGATGCGGCGCAGCTCGCCACTTTCGCCGCCGTCTGCTTGTAGCAGCAGCGGCGTGTGCACCGCCAGTCCGGCCCCGCCGTGACGGCGGCAGGACAGCAGCACCAGCCGCGGCGGCGTCTGCGCGTCCTTCTGCACGAAGCGCAGCACCTTCGGCTCCAGCCGGTGGCGGCGCAGGACGTCCATCAGCTCCGCCGTCCGTTCCGCCCGGTGGACCAGGCAGAACCGTCCACCGCTGCGGAGCAGATACGCTGCCGCAGCACACAACTGGTCAAAGGCGCAGGCGGTTTCGGACCGGGCCGTGCCCCGGCTTCCCTCCGCCACCCGTCCTGTGTGGGGCGGGAAATAGGGCGGATTGGCCACGCACAGGTCGAAACTCCCGGCTTTTGGCAGAGCTGTCCGATCCCGCAGGTCGGCCCGCAGCACGGCAACGCGGTCCTCCAGACCATTGACGGCGGCGTTTTCTTCCGCCAGCGCACAGGCAGCACTGTCGATATCAATGTTGGTGATGTGCAGTTCCTGCTGCCGCGCCAGTAGCAGGAGGCCCAGCAGGCCGATCCCGGCGCCCAGGTCACAGACGCGCTCACCACGCCGCACTTCGGCAAAGTCTCCCAGCAGGAACGTGTCGGTGGAGGGCTTGAACACGTTGTCGTCAAAGCGGAAGCGAAAACCGCCCGGCCACAGCTCATCCCAGTGCTCCATGCCGCTTCCTCCTCTGCACATAGCTGTACTATCCGTTGACAAAGGGGTGTCTGCCCTTATCGGCGGATGATATCATGGTGACACTGCGTTGATACCATGTTGATACCATGATGACACCATTGTAATACAAAACCCGGGGGGATACAACAAAAAAGTGACCGGCGGTGCCGGTCACTTTTCCTCATCGTTGTGCTTGGTTCAATTACTCAGCGGGGCTGATAGCGCCGTTGGGACAGGTGTCAGCGCAGGAACCGCAGTCCAGGCAAGCGCCGGCATCGATGACGTAACGATCATCACCCTGAGAGATAGCGCCCACGGGGCAAGCATCAGCGCAAGCGCCGCAGCTCACGCAAGCAGAACCGATCTGATAAGCCATAGTAAGTACCTCCATTAAGATTGTAAACACATTGTACCATGAAAAATGAAAAAATCAACCCCATTTTCCGTGGAAATTCAAGGTTTTTAGTTAGCATGCACTAACTCGCGAAATCCCGGGAAACGTCCGGTCAGCTGCCGGTGACTACCATGTACAGCAGTGCCGCTGTCTCCCGCGCCCAGTAGCCGGCGGTCAGGAACCAGGGGCTGGCGCAGCCGTCGGAATACGGTGTCAGGCCGCTGCGCTGCGCCCAGATGGCGGCGCGAAGCTGGTGGAAGTTGTCCGAGGCGATGGCCACATCCGTGGACAGGCCCTTCTCCCGCAGCAGCGCGGCGGAGAAGGCCAGGTTCTCTTCGGTGGAGGCGGACTGGTCTTCCAGCAGGATACGCTCTGGCGCGATACCCATGGACACCAGCGTGTCACGGATACACTGTGCCTCGCTGATGGGCTCGCTGCCGTTCTGCCCGCCGGAGGCGATGCACAGGGCGTCCGGGTGTGCGGTCAGATAGTCATAGGCCGCGTTGATGCGGCCACGCAGCATCAGGCTGGGGTGTCCGTCCGGGAACACCTGGCAGCCCAGCACCACCACGGTGCAGTCCTGTCCGTCGGCGGGCCGGTCCGCGGCGGCCATGGCCATTTTACCCAGCGTTACCAGAATGGCCGTCATACACACGGCGATCACACAGCCCGCCAGCGCGCGAAGCCATTTTGGCCGCAGCAAGCGGCGGAAGAAGTCCGGCCATGTGAGCCACGCGGCGCACAGCAATAGCAGCGCCGCCGGCCAGACCATGCCGAAGTGCAGGATACCTATGCCCAGCGGCAGCAGGAAAAACACCGCCGCCAGCAGGCAGAGGACAGCCAATATATGCCGTAGGACCTTTGCCATGTCAGTTCTCCTTGATATGTCCGGCGATGCGCTGCATGATCATATCCAGCGCCACCAGGTTGTGTCCGCCCTCCAGCACGATGATGTCCGCAAACTTCCGCGTGGGCTCTACGAACTGCTCGTGCATGGGCTTCACGGTGGTCAGGTACTGATTTACCACGGACTCCAGCGACCGTCCGCGTTCCTCCACGTCCCGCAGGGCGCGGCGCAGGATACGCACGTCGGCGTCTGTTTCCACAAAGATCTTGATGTCCAACAGGTCACGCAGCGCCTTGTTCTGGAAGATCAGGATACCCTCCACGATGACCACCTTGGTGGGCTTGATCTCCACCGTTTCATCGGTGCGGTTGTGGATGGCGTAGTCGTACACGGGGCAGTGGATGGTCTCGCCCCGCTTCAGCGCCTTCAGGTCCTCGATCATCAGGTCGGTGTCGAAGGCGTCGGGATGGTCGTAGTTTTGCAGGCAACGCTCGGCGAAGGGCCTGTCCTGCCGCTTGTAGTAGTTGTCGTGGTGTACCACACTGATGTCGCTGCCGAAGCGTGCAGCCAGGTGCTCGGTGAGCGTGGTCTTGCCGCTGCCGGTGCCGCCGGCGATGCCGATGAAAATGGTGTTCATAGTTGCGCCTCCCCGCATTTCTCTGGCTCTATTATAAGAAGCGCGGCCGGGAAAAGCAAGTGCCGGCGTGAAGTGTTGTAAAAAAAGGATGAATTTCCTCGAAATGCAGTTGACGGGCGGCACAAAAATGAGTATGATATGTATTATGTAAACCAATGCCCGGTATGGAGGTTTTTCATAATGAGTCTGATCAAATGCCCCAAGTGCGGAGAGATGTTCTCCGATAGCTATAAGACCTGCCCCTTCTGCGAGGAGGACGAGGCCTATTACAGCGGCAAGGTGCGTAAGCACAAGGGCCGCCGCGCCGCTGAGAGCCGCCGCCGCAAAACGCCCAGCGTACTGGGGCCGGTGGCCATCGTCGTCCTGATCCTGCTGGCGGCGCTGGTGGTGTGGCTGATCTTCGGCGACCAGATCAAGGAGGCCATCACCGGCGAGAAGCCCCCCATTACCGATGTGGACAAGCCCGACGACACCATCGACAAGCCTGACAACACGCCCGTCACGCCCACGATCTCCCTGAACCGCACCGTTCTGGTGCTGAATGTGGGCGAGAAGGACGAGCTGAAGGTCAACGGCACGGAGGATGCCGCGGCCTGGAGCAGCAGCGCACCCACCGTGGCCAGCGTCAACTCCGCCGGTGAGGTGACGGCGCTGACCAAGGGCAACGCGGTCATTACCGCCGAGGTGAACGGCGAGTCCGTCACCTGCACCGTCACCGTCAAGGATGAGAGCGACGCGCCGGATAACGGCACCGATACGCCCGACAACAACAGCACGACCACCAAGCCCAATAACAGCAACAAGCCCAGCACCGGCAGCGTGGATGTGAGCAAGCTGACGCTGAAGAGCGTGTACGGTACCGAAATTCCTCCGGTAGACGGCGCGTTCGATATCTCCATGAGCCTCAAGGAGCCTGCCAGCCAGTTCACTGTGGAGGGTACGACCATGACCGCCACCTGGTCCGGCGGCAGCAGCTCCATCGCCACCGTCACCTCCGACGGCACCATCAAGCCCATTGGCCGGGGTACCACGACGCTGACCATCAAGATCGGCAGCACCGAGATATCCTGCACCGTCCGTGTGACCAGCTGACAAGTCATAAAAACCGCCGCCATACACGGGTATGGCGGCGTTTTTTCCATTTGTTTCCGGGATTTAGAATATCTGATAATTGACGGTTTCTCTGTGGAATGATACAATAGAAAGAACGGAAACCGACGGCGGCTGTTCCGCCGCAAAATACAAAGTGAAGGAGCCGTGATGTATGTACCGTATCGTCAAGAAAGAAGCGCTCAAGCCCACTGTGATCCTCTATGAGATCGAGGCACCCATGGTGGCCAAAAAGGCAGAGCCGGGCCAGTTCATCATCCTGCGCGTGGATGAGAACGGCGAGCGTATCCCCATCACGATCCACGACTATGACCGTGAGAAGGGGACCGTCACCATCATCGTGCAGACCGTGGGCGCAACCACCGAGAAGCTGAGCCACAAGCAGCAGGGCGAGTGTCTGCACGACTTTGTGGGTCCCCTGGGCAAGCCCACCGAGACCGAGGGCAAGAAGAAGGTCTGCGTGGTCGGCGGCGGCGTGGGCTGCGCCATCGCGTATCCTGTGCTGAAGAAATTTCACGACTGCGGCGCCGAGGTCCACGCGGTGGTCGGCTTCAAGAGCAAGGACGTGGTCATTCTGGAGGATAAGTTCAAGGCGGTCTCCTCCGTGCTGAAGGTCTGCACCGACGATGGCTCCTACGGCCGCAAGGGTCTGGTCACCGAGGCGCTGAAGGAGCTGCTGGACGAGGGCAATGTGTACGACGAGATCTTCGCCATCGGCCCCATGGTGATGATGAAGTTCGTCTGTAAGACCACCGCGCCCTACAATATGCCCACCACCGTCTCCATGAGCCCCATCATGATCGACGGCACCGGCATGTGCGGCGGCTGCCGGCTGAGCGTGGGCGGCGAGATGAAGTTCGCCTGCGTGGACGGCCCCGACTTCGACGGCCATAAGGTAGACTGGGATCTGGCGGTCAAGCGCAATCAGATGTACCACGACTTCGAGGTGCGTAAGCACGAGGAAGTCTGCAATCTGTTCAAGCAGGAGGTAAAGTAAGATGGCTGCTAAGATCAATATGCGTTTGGACAAGAACGAAATGCCCTCCCAGGACCCCAATGTCCGCAACAAAAACTTCCTGGAGGTGGCCCTGGGCTACACCGAGGAGCAGGCGCTTGACGAGGCGGCCCGCTGCCTGAACTGCAAGAACCACCCCTGCGTGGACGGCTGTCCCGTCAACGTGCGCATTCCCGAATTCATCCAGAAGATCGTGGAGAAGGACTACGAGGGCGCCTATCAGGTCATCCACCAGACCAGCTCCCTGCCCGCCGTGTGCGGCCGCGTCTGTCCCCAGGAGAGCCAGTGCGAGATGCACTGCGTCCGCGGCAAGAAGGGCGACCCTGTGGGTATCGGCCGGCTGGAGCGCTTCGTGGCTGACTGGCACAACGCCCACAGCACCGAGGCCGCGGCGGTCCCCGCCCCCAACGGCCACAAGGTGGCTGTGATCGGCTCCGGCCCCGCGGGTCTGACCTGCGCCGGCGACCTGGCCAAGAAGGGCTATGAGGTCACGGTGTTCGAGGCGCTGCATCTGGCCGGCGGCGTGCTGGTGTACGGCATTCCCGAGTTCCGTCTGCCCAAGGCCATCGTCCAGAAGGAAGTGGACGGACTGAAGGCCATGGGCGTCAAGGTGGAGACAAACACCGTGGTGGGCCGCACCATCACCATCGACGAGCTGATGGAGGAGAAGGGCTTTGAGGCCGTGTTCATCGGCTCCGGCGCCGGCCTGCCTATGTTCATGAACATCCCCGGCGACAACCTCAAGGGCGTGTATTCCGCCAACGAGTTCCTGACCCGTATCAACCTGATGAAGGCCTACCGCGAGGACAGCGACACGCCCATCATGGACCTGAAGGGCAAGACCGTGGCCGTGGTCGGCGGCGGCAACGTGGCCATGGATGCCGCCCGCTGCTCCAAGCGGCTGGGCGCCGAGGTGTACGTGGTGTACCGCCGCGGCATGGAGGAGCTGCCCGCCCGTCACGAGGAGGTGGAGCACGCCATCGAGGAGGGCGTCATCTTCAAGACGCTGAACAACCCCGTCCAGATCAACGGCGACGAGCAGGACTGCGTTAAGTCCATGACCTGCATCGAGATGGAGCTGGGTGAGCCGGATGCCTCCGGCCGCCGCCGTCCCGTGGAGAAGAAGGGCAGCGAGTTCGACCTGAGCGTGGACGCCGTCATCATGTCCCTGGGCACCAGCCCCAACCCGCTGATCAAGTCCACCACCAAGGGACTTGAGGTCAACAAGAAGGGCGGCATCATCGTCAACGAGGAGGGCCTGACCTCCCGCCAGGCGGTGTATGCCGGCGGCGACGCTGTGACCGGCGCGGCCACCGTCATTCTGGCCATGGGTGCTCGGCAAGCTGGGCGCAAAGTCCATCGACGAGTACCTGAGCAAGTAAGTACATCGAAAAGGCCCGCTGCAAAGCGGGCCTTTTTATGCCGGAAAGCGGTAAATTTTACGTTCTCCTTATGGAAAGCGCCGCTGCGCTGTGGTATACTGGGAGCAGCAACAGACAGGAGGGGCCATTATGCCGAAAGACTTTATCGACTTCAACCAGAAAACAGGCTTTATCTGCGACATGGACGGCGTCATCTACCACGGGAACCGCATCCTGCCCGGCGTGGCGGATTTCATCCAGTGGCTGCATGAGGAGAGCAAGGAGTACCTGTTCCTGACCAACAACAGCGGCTACACGCCCCGTGAGCTGCAGCAGAAGCTGGCCCGGATGGGACTGGATGTGCCGGAGGAGCATTTCTATACCAGTGCCCTGGCCACGGCGGCCTTCCTGAAGGATCAGGCTCCCGGCTGCTCCGTGTTCGCCATCGGTGAGGCGGGACTGCTCAACGCCCTGTACGACGCGGGCCTCACCATGAACGACGTGAACCCGGACTACGTGGTGGTAGGCGAGGGGCGCACCTATTCCCTGGATACGCTGACCAAGGCGGTGAACCTGGTCATGGCCGGTGCCAAGCTCATCGGCGCCAACTCAGATGTGTCCGGCCCCATCGAAAACGGCATCGCCCCCGCCTGCCGCGCTTTGGTTGCGCCTATTGAAATGGCCACCGGTACCCAGGCCTATTTCTGCGGCAAGCCCAACCCCACTGATGATGCGGACGGGTCTGCGTATGCTGCACTGCCACTCCGCCGACGCGGTGATGGTGGGCGACCGCATGGACACCGACGTTATCTCCGGTCTGGAAAGCGGTATGTCCACGGTGCTGGTGCTCTCCGGCGTGTCCACCCGTCAAACGGTGGAGACGTATGCCTATCAGCCCAACGTCGTTCTGGACGGTGTGGGCGACATCGCCCGTCTGGCCCGTAAAAACAAAAAATAGGCGCTACGGCCCGGGCCGGGAATGAAAAAAGTGACCGCGGAAGCGGTCACTTCTTTTCATCCGTTTTCCAGCAGCAGGGTGTATATCTCGCCCTCCACGGCGAACACGCGCTCCACATCGGTGTCCATCTGCTCCAGCAGCGGCTCCGATGCCTCGTAGTCCACGCAGGTGCCGCAGGAGGCACTGAGCTTGCGGGGCGCCGGCATCATCCGGGCCCGGACCCCCGCCGCCGTCAGGCGCTGGCAGGTCAGCAGGGCGGACAGATGTGTGTGGAACGTGGCGATATAGCGGCTCATTTGGACAGGGACAGACGGAAGTCCTGACCCTCCGGCGCCACGGCGACCTTGTAGCCGCTGCTCTCGGCGAAGCGGGTGACATTCTCCACGGAGCACTGGTTGTCCACCAGCACCTCCAGGGTGGCGGGGACATCGGCCTTTACGGCCTTCTGCACCATCACCACGGGCATGGGGCAGGAATAACCTCTTGCGTCAACAGTCATTGTGATGTTCCTCCTTTACTTGGCGGCCTCAACAGGCGCACTGGCGGTCTTGGGCATATTCCACAGGGACACACCCAGCATGATGAGGATACCCAGGCACACGGCTACCTTGCCGTTGTTGGAAATGCCGCCCACCACGATCTCCTTGGCCTCGTTCATGGCGTCGGCGTTGCCGGCCAGACCGAAGTTGTGGGCAAAGGCCGCGCCCACGATCATGCCGAACACGGTCACGGCGCTGTCACCGTTGCCCTCGCCGGCCAGGATCAGCTGACGCAGGGGGCAGCCGCCCAGCAGCACGCTGCCCCAGCCCACCAGGACCATGCCCAGCAGGTTCCACAGCTGGCTGCTGTGGGCGATGGGCTGCAGTTCAAAGCCCAGCTTGAAGCTGCCGGTGATCAGGTTGCCCGCCAGGACGACCACGAAGATGGCCACGAAGCCGTACAGCAGCTTGAAATCCTTGAACAGCATGGCGTCGCGGATGCCGCCCACCATGCACAGGCGGGCGCGCTGGGCCAGAGCGCCCACCACCACGGCGATCAGCAGTGCGGCCAGCATGGGCGCGTGCTTGGAGCCGGGGCCCTCCTCACTGAACTTGAACAGGCTGGGCACGGCGATGACCAGGATCAGCAGGCCGGTCATCACGATGGGCAGCACGCCGCCCTCGCCCTTCCCAACGGGATAGGCACGCTTCAGGGAAAAGCCGCGCTTGAGGAACTGGATGCCGATGAAGATGCCCAGGGTGAAGCCCACCAGGCCCACCACGGCGTTCAGGTCGCCGCCGCCGATACGCAGGACCATCCGCAGGGGGCAGCCCAGGAAGGCCAGTGCGCCGATCATGACGAAGGCGCCCAGCACGAAGCGTGTGGCGGGGGACGAGCCGGCCTTGGCCCGGAACTCCTTAGTGGCCACGGACATGACGAACGCACCCAGCACCAGACCGATGATCTCCGGCCGGACATACTGCACCTTGGCTGCGCCGTGCATACCCACCGCGCCGGTGATGTCCCGCAGGAAGCAGGCGATGCAGAAGCCCATGTTGGCGGGGTTGCCCAGATGGGTCAGCACCACAGCGGCCAGACCGACCACCGCGCCGGCGATGACCACGATCCAACTTACTTTTTTCATGTGATGTGTCTCTCCTTTACGTTATTTCTTTTTGAGAATAGCGATGCTATTATACGACACTGTACCGGAAAAGTCAAGACCGTGACAAACGTCACTTTCTGTGGTATGATGGGTCACGAGCTGTGAGGAGGTGCCTGTATGGACGCCATTTATCTTGATAACGCGGCCACGTCGTTCCCCAAGCCGGCAGGGGTCAGCGACCGGATGAAATACTATCTGGACTGCGTGGGGGCCAACGTGAACCGGTCCGTGTATACCGCCGCCCAGGAGGCGGGGTTGGTGACGCTGACGCTGCGGCAGCGGCTGGCCCGGCTGTTCGATTTCCCGGAGCCGCCCACCCACGTTATTCTGACGCCGGGTGCTACGGCGGGGCTGAATATGATCATTTCCGGCCTTCTGCGCCCCGGCGACCACTGCATTGTCAGCAGCATGGAGCACAACGCAGTCATGCGGCCGCTGCTGCGCCTGCCGGGAGTGGCGGTCAGCCGCGTTCCCTGTGACGCCGAGGGTTTTGCAGATCTGGACGCCCTGCCGGGGCTGTTCCGGGAGAATACGAGACTGGTCATCATGGCCCACGGCTCCAATGTCTGCGGCGTGGTACAGGACGCGGCAGCTATTGGCCGTATCTGCGCGGAAAAGGGCGTGCCCTTTGCGCTGGATGCCGCCCAGACAGCGGGACACCTCCCTGTGGACTTTCAGGCTTTCGGCCTCAGTGCCATGGCGGTACCGGGCCACAAGGGGCTGCTGGGCCCCGGCGGCGTGGGCGCGCTGCTGCTGCGGGACGATTTCGCCCAAAAGCTGACGCCTCTGATCGCCGGCGGCACCGGCAGTGCCTCGGACAGCGAGTACCTGCCCCCCTATCTGCCGGATCGGTTTGAGTCAGGTACGGCCAATCTCCCCGGCTGCTACGGCTGGGAGGCGGCCCTGCGCTTTATTGAGGAGACGGGCGTGGACGTTCTGCGGCAGCACGAGAGGGCGCTGTGCGCCCGGTTTCTGGACGGTCTTGCGGATATTTCCGGGGTCCGACTGGTGGGCCCTCGGAACATGGATCGTCGGGTGGGCGTCATCTCCGTGGACTTCCTGCGCCGCGACAACGCCGAGATGGCCTATGCGCTGGAAGCGCAGTACGGCATCCTGACCCGCTGCGGCCTGCACTGTGCGCCCTCGGCCCACAAAACCCTGGGGACGTTTCCCCAGGGCACTGTGCGGTTTTCGCTGGGCTGGGCCAGCGCGGAAGCGGACGTGGACGCGGCACTGGCGGCCATACGGGCCTTGGCATGAATTAAACCGGGCGGCACTGCCGCCCGGTTTTTGGTTATCGCAGAAGAATACGCTTGTCGCCGTGATATTCGCCCACGGTGCCGATGCGCTGGGCGCTGGGCACTACCGGTGTCAGCTCCGCCAGCAGCGCGTCCGCGTCCGCAGGGTCTACGGCCATCAGCAGGCCGCCGGAGGTCTGGGGGTCGAACAGCAGGTCCTGTACAGCCAGCTCAGTGGTGCCTGCGTCCACGCCGGCTTCGGCGAAGCTGCGGTTGCGGTACATACCGGCGGGCAGCACGCCCATCCGGGCGAATTCCAACGCCTCCGGGATCAGGTCGATGGCGGACACGTCGATGTGCAGTGCCACATCGCTGCCCTGGGCCATCTCAAAGCCGTGGCCCATCAGGCCGAAGCCGGTCACGTCGGTGCAGGCGTGGACCCGATAGCGGACCATCACGTCCCGGGCGGCCTTGTTCAGAGTGGTCATCATCCGATTCATGAAGTCCACCGTCTCTTTCGTCAGCAGGTCGGCCTTCCCGGCGCTGGTCAGCACGCCGATGCCGATGGGCTTGGTCAGTAACAGCACGTCGCCGGGCCGCGCGGCGGAATTGGTAAGCATTTTGCCCGGGTGAACAAAGCCGGTCACGGCCAGGCCGTATTTGGGCTCATCGTCCAGGATGCTGTGGCCGCCGGTGATGAGGGCCCCGGCCTCGTAGACCTTGTCATAGCCGCCCCGAAGGATGTCATGCACGGCCTCTTTCGGCATATCCTCCGGCACGGCCATGATGTTCAGACACAGCTTCGGCTCGCCGCCCATGGCATACACGTCGCTGAGGGCGTTGGTGGCGGCGATCTGCCCGAAGAGATAGGGGTCGTCGGCGATGGGGCGGGAAGAAGTCCACCGTCTGCACCAGGGCCAGCTCGTCGCTGATCTTATACACGGAGGCGTCGTCGCTCTTGTCGAAGCCCACCAGCAAATTGGGGTCGTGGTGCACGCGGATGCCCTCCAGCAGTTGGGCCAGTACGCCCGCGCCCACCTTGGCGCCGCAGCCGGCGCACTTGGTCAGCTTAGTCAGCTTGATGTTCTGTTCTTCCATGACTTGTCTCCTATCGCAGTGCACCGGTCAGGTGCAGTATGGCCTCCAGCGCGCCGCCGCCAACGGCCAGCGCCTTGTCCGAGGCGGTGGTGCAGTATTCCGGTTTGCACCGTGGGTCCACGTCGCCGGATTTCATCCCCCGGTGTACCGGTGTGCCGCTGGGCAGGATACCCCGTACCACGCCGCCGATGGTGCATTTCATGGGCTGGCTGTTCACGGTCCCGGCGATGTCACCGGGCTGCACCTCGTCGCCGATGTCCAGTATCCGGGTGAAGACACCGTCTGCCGGGGCGCGGAGCACGCGCTCGCCGGCGTAGCCGCCGACCAGGCCGGGGATGTTGGTGTTGGGCAGGGCGCTGCCCTGATAGATGGCGCGCCCCAGGGTGTGGCCGCGCATGGTCTCCACTACCGCGTGGCAGTCCTCTCCGGCGGTGAAGCCGGGCCCGATGCCTACCACCACGGGGGCGTCGGTGATGCGGGTGCCCAGATTGCGCTTGGCCAGTATGGCGTCCACCAGGGCATCCGGGTGCAGCTGCTCACGGCACAGGCACTCCGGGTCGGGGAGGACGGGTACCGCACCCTGCGCCAGCAGGGACAGCGCCTGCGCCGGGCTGTCGGCGCGGACGGCCCGCACGCCCTCCACGGTTGTCTCACCGTCGGTGATGGCGGGGGAGAAGCACACCGTCCGCCGTATGGCGGTGGGGCGGGGCAGGTCGGTCATGACCACCTGTATCCCGGCGCGGTACAGCCGCAAAGCGATGCCGGTGGCAATGTCGCCTGCGCCGCGTATCAAAACAAGCATAGCTAACCATCCTTTCGTTATCCGTACAATAACACAACGAGAGAGGGTTGTCAACAAAGCCCCGTTGACGGGGGGACGCAGGTCTGGTAAAATGGACCCACGAAAGGAAAGAAGGTGCTTCAGTGAACGACAACATCATCGTCCATATCACCGCCCGCCTGTTCGCGGAGGAAAAGTGCTACGGTCCCGGTGTTCACCGGCTGTTGGGCGCGGTGGCGCAGAACCATTCCCTGCGCGCGGCCGCGGCCTCCATGAACATGGCGTATTCCAAGGCGTGGAGCATCGTCCGGGCGGCGGAGCAGGGCTTCGGCTGCAAACTGCTCCGGTCCACCATCGGTGGCTCCGGCGGCGGCGGCGCGCAGCTTACCGACGAGGCCCGACAGATCATGGAGGCCTATGACGCGTACTGCCGAAAGCTGGATGCCTACGGACAGGAGCTGTTTCGGGAATTGTTCGGCTTCTGCACAGAGAAATAAAAAGGCCGCCCATCCGGGCGGCCTTTTTGCGGGCATCAAATGGTGGGCATCTCCATACCCAGGCGGCGGTACATGGTCTTTTTCACCGCTTTGAGAATGTTCTCATAGCCGGTGCAGCGGCACAGGTGACCGGAGAGCAGCTTGCGGAGCTCCGCATCGGAGTAGAGCTTGCCGCTGTCCAGGATCTCCACGGCAGTCATCAGAAAGCCGGGGGTGCAGAAACCGCACTGGATGGCGGACTCCTCCATAAAGGCCTGCTGGATGTCGCTGGGCTCACCGTCGGGGCTGAGCAAGCCCTCCAGTGTGCGGATGTTGCCGTCGGCCCACACCGCCAGATAGATGCAGGAGTTAAATGCCTCGCCGTCGATGAGGACGGTGCAGGCACCGCACTCGCCTACCTCGCAGCCCTTTTTCACGGAGGTCAGGTGATAGTCATTGCGGAGCATATCGGTCAGGCTGGCGCGAACGTCCACCATCTTCTCTACGTCCTTGCCGTTGATATTGCAGCGGATCAGCTTATACTGCTTGCTCATGCCAGCTCACCTCCTGCCAGTTCAATGGATTTTACGAGACAGCGCTTGGCGATCTCCACGGCGATGTGCTGCCGGAAGGCCTTGCTGGCGCGCCAGCTGTCACGGGGGTTGATATCGTCCAGGATGGCGTGGGCAAAGGTCTCCACCGTCTCCTCAGTCAGGGGCTTGCCCTGGGCTGCCGCTTCAGCGCTGGCACACCGCAGGGGCACGGGGCCGGCTACGCCGTAGGCGATGCGGGCACGCTCAATGGTCTTCTTGTCCTCGCTGAGCCGGACGTTGACGCTGCACCCCAGGGTGGCGATGTCCATGGCGTTCCGCATGGCGTACTTGATGTAGTGGCCATAGCAGCGGTCATAGCTCTCCTTGGGGATAAGGATGGCGGTCTGAATTTCGCCGTCCTCTGCGCGGATGTCCACCTTGCCGGCCTTGATATAGAACTCATGGATGGGCAGGCGGCGGACGCCGTTTTTACCGGTCAGCTCCACGATGGCATCCCACGCGTGGAGAGTGGAGGCGGAATCGGCGGAGGTAACGCCGTTGCAGGTGTTGCCGCCAATGGTGCCGATGTTGCGGATCTGGGGGCCGCCCACCATATCCACGGCCTCACCCAGCACGTTGATATACTGCTGGATGATGGGGTCGCGGGTAATGTGGGAGAAGCTGGTCAGACTGCCGATGCGGATGTTCTCGTCGGCGTCAATGGTGATGCCGCGCAGCTCGTCCAGCCCGTAGATGGAGATCAGCTCCGCACCGGCGCGCTTGCCCTCGCGCATCTGCACCAGTACGTCGCTGCCGCCGGCGATGATCTGGGCTTCCGGATGCTCCAGACGGAGGGCCACCGCGTTTTCCACGCTGGAGGCCTCGTATAAGGCTTTCATATCATACATGGCTTAGTTGCCCTCCTTTTCATTCCAGCTGTCGTGGATCAGGCCCGCCTTGCTGAACTCGGCGAACAGCACGTGGGGCGTGATGGGTGTGCAGTCGATGGCCACGCCGGTGGCGTTGAGAATGGCGTTGCGGATGGCCGGCGCGCCGGAGCAGGCCGGCGGCTCACCCAGCGCCTTGGTGCCGAAGGGGGAGGTGGGCTCGGGATTTTCCACGAACTGCGCCTCCAGATGGGGGTGATCCATAAAGGTGGACAGCTTGTAGTCCAGCAGATTGTTGTTCAGGGGCTTGCCGGTCTTTTCATCGAACAGCAGCTGCTCGCTCATACCGTAGCCGATGGCCATGGACATACCGCCGTGGACCTGGGCCTCCGCCAGGGCGGGATTGATAAGACTGCCGCAGTCGTGAACGTTGATGATCTTGTTCAGCTTGACCTTGCACAGGGCGATGTCTACCTCCACATCGGCGAAGGTGCAGCCGAAGGAGTAGGCGTTGTTGCGGATGGTGTAGGTGGATTCGGCGGTGATGTGCTCGCTGTCCGCCGCGTTGTACTGGGCGGTCATGGCCAGTTCACTCAGGCTCATGAGCACCGCGCCGTCCTGCTTGCGGACGACATTGCCGTCCACGATGTCCATATTGTCTACGGCCTGGCGGGTCAGCTTGGTGGCGTAGGCCAGGATCTTCTGCCGCAGCAGGGTGGCGGTCTGCCGGATGGAGAAGCCGGCCACATAGGTCTGGCGGCTGGCGTAAGCGCCTAAGCCGGTGGGGGTGATGTCCGTATCCTGACAGGACACCACGCGGACGTCCCGGTAGCTCTTCAGGCCCACGGCCTCGGCGGTCATCTGGGCGTAAGCGGTATCAGCGCCCTGGCCGATCTCCGTCTCGCCGCACTGCATGGTGACGGTGCCGTCCAAATTCAGCAGCATACGGTTGCTGGAGGTCTCCAGCGAGATGGGATAGACGGCGGTGTTGTACCAGAACGCCGCCACGCCGATACCCCGGCGAATGTTGCCGGTATCCTTGGCATACTCGGCCTTCTTTTTGTCGTACTCTATGTATTCCTTACCCTTTTCCAGACAGTCGCGGAAGGAGTCGTAGTAGTTGGTGTTGCCGGAGAAGCCGTCGTGGAAGCCCTTGGGCATGATGTACTTCATGCGGTACTCCAGCGGATCCATGCCAACAGCCTTGGCGCACTCGTCAATGTTGGCATCGTCGGCAAAGGAGGCCTGAGGCATGCCGTAACCACGCATGGCGCCGGCCACCGGGCGGTTGGTGTACACCGTCCAGGCGTCGCCCTCGAAGTTGTTGCAGGGGTAGATCTGGGGGAAGGAGCCCATGGCCTTGGCCCCGATGGAGTGACCGTGGGAGGCGTAAGCGCCCTGGTTGGAGAAGCACTCTACCTTCCGCGCGGCAATGGAGCCGTCCTTGTGCAGCCAGGTGACGATGTGGAAGCGGATGGCGTGGCGCACGCGGTTAGAGACGAACGTCTCCTCCCGGGTGCAGTCGATACGGACGCAGCGGCCGCCCACCTGCGTGGTGCACCAGGCGCAAGGGGCTCATACAGGGCGTCCTGCTTGTTGCCGAAGCCGCCGCCGATGTAGGGCTTGATGATCTGAATGTCCGCCCAGGGACGGCCCAGGGCCTGGCCCACGATGCGGCGGATGATATGGGGGATCTGGGTGGACGCCACCACGACGATACGGCCGTTTTCCTCATAGGCAAAGCAGCCGTGGTTCTCGATGTGGCTGTGCTGCACGGTAGGCGTGTCGTACCAGCCCTCCACTTTGATGAGCCCCGGCTCCTGAATGGCGGCCTGATAGTCGCCCTTGCGGATATCGGAGTGCTTGAGGATGTTGTTGGGATAGCCCTCGTGGAGCTGGGGCGCGCCGGGCTCCATGGCCTTCTGCACGTCCAGCACGAAGGGAAGCTCCTCATACTCCACCTTCAGGGCGCGGACGCCCTGCATAGCGGACACCTCATCCTCGGCGATGACCACGGCGATATCATCGCCGTAGTAGCGCACATGGCGGTTCAGCAGGTTGCGGTCGGCCACGTCCTGATGGCCGGGATCCATGGACCAGGGATGACCCGCCGTGGGGAAGCAGTGCTCCGGCACGTCGAAGCAGGTCAGCACCTTCACCACGCCCTTGATCGCCTCAGCCGCGGACGTGTCAATGGACTTGACGTAGCCGTGGGCGATAGTGGCGTGCTTGATGCGGGCATACAGCGCGCCCGCAGGCATACGGTCCTCGTAGTATTTTGTCCGCCCGGTGGCCTTGTCAAAGGCGTCCACACGGATCTCGCTCTTTCCCACCTTACTCATAGTAGGCAGCCTCCTGTTGCAAAACTTGGAAATGTCGTCTATATTTTTGCTAATGATACATATTCACGAAAATTATAGCACGGGACAGGGGAAATGTACAGCGAAAGCGTGATTTTATTTTCGAAATAACGATACGGCGAAGCTTGACGGGGCATACTGAAGCTGATACACTGGAACACACGAAAGAGGGTGGTTTGCATGGCGGAGCTGCGGATCGGCTGCCTGGTCATGGCGGCGGGCAGCGGCAGCCGCTTCGGGCGCAATAAGCTGGAGGCTGTGGTGGACGGAAAAAGTCTGCTGCGCCGTTCGCTGGAGGCGGTGCCGGCGGAGGAATTCGCGCAGGTGACGGTGGTGACGCAGTACGATGCCGCCGCGGCGCTGGCAGAGGAATTCGGCTTCACGGTGGTGCGGAACGACCGTCCGGAGGACGGCCTGAGCCGCACGGTGCGTCTGGGCACCGAGGCCATGGCGGGCTGCGGCGCTATTCTATATCAGGTGGCGGATCAGCCGCTTCTGGAGCAGGAGACGGTGCGGCGGGAGCTCGAATATTTCCGGACGCATCCGGACCATATCGTGGGCCTGGCCCATAACGGCGTGCGGGGCAACCCGTGCATCTTTCCCCGGAAGTTTTTCCCGGAGCTGATGGCGCTGGAGGGCGATGTGGGCGGCAACGTGGTCATCCGCGCACACCCGGACGCGCTGCTGCTGTATGAGACGTCCGCGGCGGAGCTGCGGGATGTGGATACGGTGGAGGCGCTGGCCGCGGTACAGGAGGACAGACAGATATGAAAGAGCACCCCTTTGGGGTGCTCTTTTACGTTTATTTCTTGGGTGCGTAGGGGGTGTTCTTCAGCGGCAGACTGAATTCCCGTTCGCCGGTGAGGCGGTAATAGGCGTCGGCAATGGCAGGGGCGGTGGGGATGGAGGTGATCTCACCGATGCCGATGGCGCCGCCCGCCACATTCAGGCCGGGCTTCTCCACCACGATGGCCTGGATCTCCGGCGGGATCTGGTTGGCACGGAACAGGCCCAGCATACCGTATTTGGCGGTGGGCTTGCAGTTCTCATCGATGGGGTATTTCTCCGTCAAAGCGTAGCCCATGGACATGACCACGCCGCCCTCGATCTGACCCTCCACGCTCAGGGGGTTCACGGCCTTGCCCACATCGTGGGCGGCCACCATCTTCTTGATGCGGCCCGTCTCCTTATCCAGAATACACATCTGGGTGGCGTAGCCGTAGGCCACGTGGCTGACGGGGTTGGGTACGTCGGCGCCCAGCGGGTCGGTCTTGGCCAGATACTCGCCGTAGAACTCCGTGCCCTTCAGGTCGGCAAGGGATTTGCCGGCGTCCAGCTCCGCCTTCAGCTTTTCGCAGGCGCGGCGGGTGGCCTCGCCGGTGACAAGGGTCTGGCGGGAGCCGGAGGTGTCGCCGGAGTCGGGGGCGATCCAGGTATTGCTGCGCTCATAGACGATATCGTCCCGGTGCAGCCCGGTGTTGGTGACCACCACCTGCACCAGCACGGTGCCCAGTCCCTGGCCGATGCAGCTGGCGCCGGAGTAGATGTGCACCTTGCCGTCGTCCTCCACGATGAGCTTGCAGCGGCCCCAGTCGGGAATGCCTACGCCTACGCCGGCGTTCTTCATGGCGCAGGCGATACCCACCGGATCGCCGTTTTTCACCGCCTCGTCATAGGCGGGCTTGATGGCCTCCAGTGTCTCTACCAGACCGGTGGAGTCATCCACGATCTGGCCGTTGGGCAGCACACCGCCGGGGCGGATGGCGTTGCGGTAGCGGATCTCCCAGGGGGAGATGCCCACCAGGTCGGCCATCTGGTTCAGCAGCGTCTCGGTGCAGAAGCAGGTCTGGGTGACGCCGAAGCCCCGGAAGGCGCCGGCGGGGGGATTGTTGGTGTAGTAGGCGCGGCCCTCGATCTCGAAGTTCTCGTAGGCGTAGGGACCGGCGGCGTGGGTGCAGGCGCGTTCCAGCACGGGGCCGCCCAGAGAGGCAAACGCGCCGGTGTCGGATACCACGCTGGCCTTGACACCCTGAATGATGCCGTTTTCGTCGCAGCCCATGGTGAAGTCCATGTCCATGCTGTGGCGCTTGGGATGGACGAGGATGGACTCCTGGCGGCTGAGCTTGAACTTGACGGGGCGCTTTGTCAGATAGCACAGCAGCGCGGCGTGGTGCTGCACGGACATATCCTCCTTGCCGCCGAAGCCGCCGCCCACCAGGCAGTTCTGCACCTGGCAGTGGTCGTAGTCCACGCCCAGCATGGACGCGCACTCATGCATGGTGGTGTGGGCACTCTGGTCCGTGGTCAGCAGCTTTACGCCGCCGTTGTCCAGCGGCAGCGCCACGCAGCACTCCGGCTCCAGGAAGGCGTGCTCCGTCCACGGGGTGGAGAAGTGCTCGGTCAGCACATATTTGGCGTTTTTGATAGCACCCTCGGCGTCGCCGCGGGAGACGTGCTTGTAGGCCTGGACGTTGCTCTCCTCCTCGTCGAACACCAGCGGCGCGCCGGGGGCGGCGGCCTCGACGGGGTTATGGACGGCGGGCAGGACTTCGTACTCCACCTTCACCAGCTTCTTGGCGGCCTCCACCGTCTCCTGATCCACGGCGCAGATCAGTGCCACGCTGTCGCCCAGATAGTGTACCAGCTCGCCCACGCCGATCAGGGTGGGCTGGTCCTTCTTCAGATGGCCTACGTTCACCTTGCCGGGTATATCCTTTTGGGTGGCCACGCAGATCACGCCGGGCAGCGCCTCGGCCTCGCTGGTGTCGATGGACAGTACACGGGCGCGGGCGTACTGGCTGCGGACCGCACCGCCGTAGCACATACCGTCCACATAAATGTCATCGGGATACTGGCCATAGCCCAGGACCTTTTCCTCCACGTCCAGTCGGTGGACGCGGCTGCCCATCTGCCAGTCGTCGGCGGAGGGGGTGGGCAGCTTGCCCTCGCGGAATATCTTAGCCGCCAGCAGGATGCCGTCGATGATCTTCACGTAGCCGGTGCAGCGGCAGATATTGTTGCGGATGGCGAAGGCGGCCTCCTCGCGGGTGGGATCGGGGTTCACGTCCAGCAGCCCCTTGGCAGAGATGACCATGCCGGGAATGCAGAAGCCGCACTGCACCGCGCCGGCCTCGCCGAAGGCGAAGGTGTAGACCTGCTTTTCCCAGTCGCTGAGCCCCTCTACCGTGAGGATGGTCTTGCCCTCCAGCTTGTCCGTCTGGGGGATGCAGGCCTTGGTGGGCTTGCCGTCGATGAGGACGTGGCAGGTGCCGCAGGCACCCTCGCTGCATCCGTCCTTTACGGACGTGAGGTGCAGCTCGTCCCGCAGAAAGCGGATGAGCTTCTGGTTCTTTTCCACAGTGACGGACTTGCCGTTCACGGTAAATGTCGCCATAGTGTATCTCTCCTTTGCGCCCGGCCGGGCTTATCTCTGGTATTTGCAGAAATTATAGCACGGGAATGACGGAAAAACAAGGTGAGAACCGCCGCATTTTGTCCAAGGCGTGATAGTATATCGAGAATATCGGATAAAAAGAAAGAAGCCGCCCAAGGCGGCTCCTTCAAACAAAAGCTTTCTTACGTCTCCAGCACCGGAAGCATGATCTGCAGCAGAAACTGACCCTGCTGGGCGGAAAACACGCACAGCCCGCCGTTGCGCTGGGCGATGGCCTGGATGCTGCGGCATCCGTAGCCGTGCCCTTCCCGGTCACTGACAGGCAGGCCGTCCCGCATGGCTATCGGTCCGGCGCAGGGATTGCGTATCTCGATGAGAAGCTTGTTCTGCCGCACACCGCAGTACAGGGAGATCTGCTTCCGGTCGGCGGGCAGGTCCGCCACGGCGTGCAGGGCGTTTTCCAGACCGTTGCTCAGCAGGGAGCACAGCTCCGTGTCCGAAATGGCTACATCGTTGGGCAGTGAGGCATCCACGGTCAGCACGGCGCCCTGCCGCTGGGCTTTGTCGGTGAAGGAGGAGCACAGCAGGTTCACCAGATGGTTTTCGCAGAAGCGGCGGGGCGTGATGGCCTCGATATCCGCCTGGACATTTTTGATATACGCTGTCGCCTCGTCCGGCCGTCCCGCGGACAGCAGACCGTCCAGCATATTCAGGTGGTGGCGCATATCGTGCTGATAGACGGCGGTCTGGGTCTCCAGCCGGTGAAGCGGAGTCCATCTCAGACTGGGACTGCTCCAGCTCCGCCTCCAGCATGGAGCGCTGCATCTCCGCGTCGGCGCGCCGCTGTGACTGCAGGTGAAAGGCGGGCAGAAACAGTACATAGAATGTTATCAGCACTGTGGGCAGAAATTCATTCAGCGCCTGAATGCCGGAATAGAGTGCATCGGAGTAGATCGTGGTGGCATAGTCGAAAATATAATAGGTGACGGGCAGGCTGCCGAACAGCAGCAGCGCCGCCGTTGAGGAGGTCATGGTGTTATAGGCCGCGGCCACGAAAAAGCGGCGCAGGAGATAATACATCACCGGCATCAGCAGGATATAGACCAGCTCGGCGGCCAGCGTGCTCTGCGTCAGCGCCTCCACGGCGATGCGTCCCCAGCGGGGCGGCTGGCAGCACAGATACGCGGTGCAGGTGCTGACAATGGCTACGCCCACCGATTTTTTCATAAACAAAATCAGGATCAGCACCAACGGCACATGGGTGACCAGCGGGTAGAGCTGCTTTACCGCTCGTTCGCCCAAAAGCACCAGCCCCAGTCCCTGCATCAGCAGGAACAGCAGGCACAGCAGCGTCAGCAGGTACTTCTGCTGCCGGGAGACATAGCCGCCGGTGGAGAGATCCGCGCTGAGCGTCAGTCCATAGACCAGCACCAGCACATAGCAGAATATATCCAGCGCGGACTGCATAGATAAATCAAACATATTATGCGTCCCTCCCGGAAAACAGCAGGGCCAGATAGTCCTTTTGCAGCTGGCCGTACAGCAGACGGGACACGGGCACGTTATGGCCGCTGAAGGTGATGACCCCGGCGGGGGAGAGCTTTTCGGCCTGGAGCATATTGACGATGTAGGACCGGTGGACCCGCATGAACTCCGGGCGGGCCAGCAGCGCCCCTTCATACTCGCGCATGGCGGCCGCCACCTCGTGAACAGTGCCGTCGGCCATGTTGAAGAACAGGTGTTTGCCGTTGACCTCCACATAGCTCAGATGGGAAAAGGGCAGACGCACCAGCATGCCGTTGGACTTGACGGTCAGGCCGTCCTGCGGCTTCTGGTCCCGCAGATACAGCTTGTCCAGCACCGGATAGAGCAGCTTGGCATTGATGGGCTTGAGCAGATACTCCGCCGCCCGGACGCCGTAGCTTTCGTAGGCGAAGCCGGGAGAGGTGGTGAGAAAGATGATGTCCGCCGCCGCGTCGAAGGAACGGATCTCCCGTGCGGCGTCCATGCCGGTCATGCCGGGCATCAGCACGTCCAGCAGGTACAGGGTGAAGCGCTCGGCGCGGGCAGCGTCCAGCAGCTGGCCGCCGCTGCGGAAGGTCTGAAAGCGGACATCGGAGCGCCGGTCAGACTGCCAGGCCTGCAAAAGCGCCGTGAGCTTTTCCAGCTCCTCGATCTGATCATCACATACTGCGATATACATGGCGCCGCCTCCTTGTGCTTTTCTTGTGCTTCACGCGGCTTTATTTTATCATAAGAAAATGGAATTGTCACCGCAAATTTTACATTTCGCGGACGTGTATGTGCATTTCGCGGCATACGCGGACGCAATCCTTCCCGTATCTGTTACGATATCCACAGCAGGGGTCGCTGTGCCCTGCGGAAGGGGGCGTTTGCGTATGAAATGGGTCATCTGGCTCGTGGCGATCGCCAGCACTTCAGCGCTTGTCGCCCTGTGGTTCTGGGAGGTCCGCCGTCTGCTGCGTCAGCACCGGAGCATGGTAGAGAGCGCCCGGTGCCAGCTGGCCGCTTTTGAAAAGCGGGCGGCAGAGGCTGCGGGCAATGCTGATGTGACGGAGGTCCTGCGGCGCAGCGAGAGCATTTACCGGCAGGCCGCCGGCAACTATAACGAGACACTGCATCGGCCATGGATCTATATTCCCGGGCGGCTGATGGGCTTCCACTATGAGGAGGCCGCGAAGGTCCCCGGCCGGGTACATATATAGATGAGCAGGAAAGAGAAGCAACAAAAACCATTGGGAGGGTATTGCTATGCGCGATGAAATGAAACGGACGATGTTTGAACTGTTCGGCGTGGGCAGCGAGGATGACAAGGTGCTGGCCGCCGGCGGAAAAAAGCCTGTCGCAAAGCCGGAGCCTGTGAAGATCGCGCCGGTGCAGGCACCGGCACAGCCTGTGGTGAAGGCCAAGGCCGCCAGCTATCTGGCCGCGGGCACTTCGCTGGAGGGCACACTGCGCTCTGACGGCGATGTGGAGATCGCCGGGGCATTCAAGGGCGAGGTCATTACCACCGGCACGGTGACGCTGCGCTCGGTCATCCAGAGCAATATCACCGCCGGCAGCCTGAACCTCATCGGCTGTACGCTGACCGGTGATGTAAAGGTCACGGGCACCGTTACCGTCAGCGAGGATTCTCAGGTGACGGGTAACATCAACGCCAAGGAGTTGCTGTGCGCCGGTAAGGTCAACGGCGATCTGGAGATCACCGGCGGCACTACCCTGGAGGAGAAGGCGCAGATCAGCGGCGGCCTGGTGACGGGCACTCTGGCGGTGGTCAAGGGCGCGGTCATCCGCGGCGGCGTGGAGATCAAGGCGTTCTCCGGCCCGGCCAAGCAGGAGCCCAAGCAGGAGCACAAGCAGGAGCACAAGGCCAACTGACCGCGATCATGTGATCGGCGGCCGTGCAGCGGACGCTGGTACAGGAGGTATATATTATGGGCCTGTTCAGCAACAATATCCAGTATGCCGGCGGCTTCATTGAGCAGGAGGACGGCCCGGTTATGATCGCTATGCTGGACGGCATCGGCATGAATGGCCTGTATTTCCACCTGTATATGGGCGAGTAAGCTGTGATAAAAAAGGAGCACCCGACCGGGTGCTCCTTTTTGCTTTTTTATTCTTTCGCCTCGTCCGCGTCCTCTGTTTGAGGCAGCAGCGTTACCTCCGCCGCATTCACCTGGTGGTCCAGAATGGAGGTCACATGGATCCGCATCCCCTCAGCCTCCAGCGTAATGTCCTGCGGGCCGTCGTCGGGTATCATGCCCAGCGCGTCGAACACCAGGCCGGTCAGGGTGTCATGCTCCTCCTGGTCCAGCTCGATGCCAAGTGCGTCCTCCAGATCGTCCAGCTCTACGTTGCCGGTGATGACCAGGGAGCCATCCTCCCGCTTTTCGATGCGGGGCTCATCATCGTCCGGGATGTTGCTGTCGTCGCTGCCCAGGTCGCCCACCAGTTCCTCAACCAGGTCGTTCAGCGTCACGATGCCCACCATGCCGCCGTACTCGTCCAGCACCACGGCCAGGGGATTGCCGGTACGCTTCATGTTGCGGAACAGGGCGTCGGCCTTAATGGTTTCCGGCACGAAGTACGGCGTGCGGACGGCGCCGGCCATTACGCTCTCCCGGCTCTTATCCGCCAGACGGAAGTACTCCTTGGCGTTCAGAATGCCTACCACATTGTCCGCACTGTCCTCGCACACGGGATAGCGGGTGTGCCGCGTGTTGTGGATGGTCTCGGCCCAATCATCCATGCTGTCATCCAGCCACAGCAGATCCACGTCCGTGCGGTGGGTGGCGATCTCCTCGGCGGTCAGGTCGTCAAACTCAAAGACGTTCTGGATGAACTCCTTTTCCTCATGGTCGATGCCGCCGTGCTCGCTGCTGGCGTCCACCATCATGCGGATGTCCTCCTCGCCCACCTGCTCCTCGATCTCGTTGGGATCAATGCCCAGCAGCCGCAGTATGCCGTTGGTAGACGCGCTCAGCAGCCACACGATGGGCGCGAACAGCTTGGAGATGACAGTGATGAGCCCGGAGATATTCAGCGCTACCTTCTCCGACTGCTTCATGGCGATCCGCTTGGGAACCAGCTCGCCGAACACCAGCGTGAAGAAGGACAGGATCAGCGTGATCAGGATCACGGCGAGGGTGTTCAGCGTGGCGGGCGGGATCGTTACGCCCAGCCCCACCAGCCAGTCCACCAGCGGATCGGAGAAATTCTCCGCCGCGAAGGCGCTGCCCAGAAAGCCCGCCAGGGTGATGGCTACCTGAATAGTGGCCAGGAACCTGGCCGGCTGGGCCGTCAGCCGGCTGAGCCGCTTGGCCTTCCGGTTGCCCTCCGACACCATTTTGCTCAGCTTTACCTCGTTTACCGAAAGTACGGCGATCTCCGCGCAGGCGAACACGGCGTTCAGGGCGATAAGCACCACCTGTAAAAGCAATAACCAACCTATTGAGGTATCCAAATTTTGTCTCCTTTCCCGGGCTCCGCTGTTTTCGCGGAGCACCTCCTCTCGCTTTTTGCAGCGCTGCAAAAAGCGCAAAAGACACGGCCTGTGTGCCTCGCGCACAGGTCATGTCTCACGTCATTCTCTGTTGTTCTGATCTCGTTCAGGGCAAGAGTCGCTGCTTCGGCTGTGTCCATCCTGTGATAGAACCTCCCTGTATTTTTGGTTATGTTTTATTATACAGATGTGTAGGGGATATGTCAATATGACCGGAGGGAAAAGTGCCGCGGACGTCATGTCCGCGGCACAGTCATGTTACTCTGTCAGCAGCGTTTCCAGCCGCGCGCGGATCAGACCCAGCAGCGTGTCGTTGTCCGGCTTGTCGGTGTATTCCGACGGGGCGCACAGCATGGTCAGATCCTCGGTAAAGTGGCCGGCCTCGAATATATCCAGCCCCGCCTGCTCCAGGCAGCCGGAAAAGCGCACCAGGTCGGCATTGCCGTCCAGCTCGCCCCGCTTCCGCAGGGCGCCGGCCCAGGCGAACATGGTGGCCAGGGGGTTGGTGGATACCTTTTCTCCCTTCCGCCAGCGGTAGAAGTGGTCGGTGACGGTGCCGTGGGCGGCCTCATACTCGAAGCAGCCGTCCGGGGACACCAGCACGCTGGTCATCATGGGCAAAGAGCCGGAGGCCGCAGCGACCAGATCGCTCATCACGTCGCCGTCGTAGTTCTTGCAGGCCCAGACGATGCCGCCCTTGCTGCGGAGGACCTTGGCCGCGATATCGTCGATGAGCGCATAGCGGTAGTGAAGACCTGCCTGTTCAAAGGCGGCCTTGTACTCCTCGTCATAGACCTGCTGGAACAGCAGCTTGAAGGTCTGGTCGTAGTCCTTGGAGATGGTGTCCTTGGCGCCGAACCACACATCCTGCCCCACGGACAGGGCATAGGTGAAGCAGCAGCGGGCGAAGGAGAGGATGGAGGCGTCCCGGTTGTGCATGGCCTGCACCACGCCGGGGTCCTTAAAGTCGAACACCGTCTGGCGGCTCAGCTCCCGGCCGCTTTCATCGGTGAACACCAGCTCCGCCTTTCCGGCACCGGGTACGCGGTATTCCACCGCCTTGTACAGGTCGCCGTAGGCGTGGCGGGCGATGGTGACAGGCTTCTCCCAGCAGGTCACCACAGGCTTGACCCGCTTCAGCAGGATGGGTGCGCGGAACACGGTGCCGTCCAGCGCCGCCCGGATGGTGGCGTTGGGGGACTTCCACAGCTGGGTCAGGCCGTACTCCTCCTGCCGCTGCAGGTTGGGGGGTGATGGTGGCGCACTTCACGCCGATCTTCAGGCGCTTGATGGCCTCCGCTGCCTGTGCGGTGACGGCATCTGCCGTCTCCTCCCGGTGGGGCAGGGACAGGTCGTAGTATTCGGTGTTCAGGTCCACGAAGGGCTTAATAAGTGTGTCCTTTATCATGCCCCACAGCACATGGGTCATCTCATCGCCGTCCAGTTCGGCAATGGGGACAGGCATTTTGATCTTTTCCATTCAGTTCACCGCCTTTGCCGCGTAATAGTTGATGAGGCACCCGCGCAGCAGCAGCTCGCGCTCCTCCGCGTTGGTGTTTTTCAGATAGAGGAGGAGGTCCATTTTCCTGCCGTCATGCAGCAGTACCGCGGGAAATTCCTCGTCGCCCCGGGCCACCTTCTCCCGCACCTCCGGGACGTAGATAAAGTCGCCGGGTGCGCCGTCAAAGCTGTCGTCCGCCGCCAGTGTAAAAGGCAGCAGGCCCCAGTTGACGCAGTTGGAGCGATAGCGCTTGGTGGCAAATTCGTAGCAGATGTTGGCGCTGCCGCCAGCACCCGCTGACAGGAGGCCGCCTGCTCCCGGGCAGAGCCATCGCCGGGTTTGTTGGCAAAGATAACGGAGCCGATGTGCAGCCGGGACAGACCGCGCGTATCCAGACCCAATGCGTGCAGCGTATCCGCCAGCACCGCCGGTACCTCACCTGCGGCCCGGGCGCTTTCCAGTGCCGCCGCGGCCTTGGCCCGGGGCACATAGTCCGGGTCGCGGCGGGACAGGGTGAACTGCGCCAGCTTCATGGGGTTGGAACGGTAGGAGGACGTCTCGCCGGAGGGGATGAGCTCGTCTGTGGTGGTGACCTCATCCCGCAGAACGGAGGCCACCTGTAGGAGCAGATCATCGGATAGGGCGGGGATGGCGGGCCATTCGGCGATGTTGGGACCGTATTGCAGCGGGGCGTCCGGCTGGGGGTGGCCGAAGCCGCGGTAGACCCGCTTGTCGTACACGGAGGCGTCGAACCGGCGCTCCGCGGGAGAGGGAGCGTCGTAGTCTACATCCGCCGCAGAGGTGAGCACACCGTGGTTCCGCGCGGTGGCGGCAATGGAGCGGGCGTCCATCAGGATCACGCCGGACAGCTGGCCGTCGCCGGGCTTGGAGCCCTCGCGGTTGGGGAAGTTTCGGGTGGTGTGGCGGATGGATAGGGCATCGTTGGCGGGCACATCGCCTGCGCCGAAGCAGGGGCCGCAGAAACAGGGCTTGCACACGGCGCCGGCGCGCAGCAGCCGGGCGGACACGCCGTTTTCCACCAGCTCCAGCTCCACGGGGACGGAGGGGGGATACACGGAGAAGTCAAAATTCCCGCTGCCCACATCGCAGCCGTCCAGAATGGCAGCCGCCTCGGCGATGTTGTCATACAGGCCGCCGGCACATCCGGCGATAACGCCCTGCTCTACATGGAGCTTGCCGCCTTTTACCTTGTCGGTGAGATGCAGCTGCACCTTGCCGCCGAACTGGTCGGCGGCCCGCTTCTCTACCTCGCGCAGGATGTCGCCGGGGTCGGCGATCAGCTCCCGCAGCGTCACCGCCTCGGAGGGATGGAAGGGCAGGGCGGCCATGGGCTCGATGGCGGACAGGTCCAGCTCGATAAGGCCGTCATAGTACGCGCCGTCCTCCGGATGCAGGGGTGCATAGTCCCCGCCCGGCCGTGCAGCGCCAGATAGTCCCGCACGGCGCCGTCCGTCTCCCAGATGGAGGTCAGGCAGGCCGTTTCGGTGGTCATGACGTCGATGCCGATGCGGTAGTCCATGTTGAGACGGCCGATACCATCCCCCACGAACTCCAGCACCTTGTTTTTCACAAAGCCGTTTTTATACACCGCGCCGCACAGGGCGATGGCCACATCATGGGGGCCCACGCCGTGGCGGGGCCTGCCGGTGACGTGTACCAGGATCACCTGGGGCGCTGCCAGGTCGTAGGTGTTCCGCAGCAGCTGCTTGACGATCTCACCGCCGCCCTCGCCTACGCCCAGGGTGCCCAGCGCGCCGTAGCGGGTGTGGCTGTCGGAGCCAAGCACCATTTTGCCGCAGCCGGCCAGCATTTCCCGGGCATACTGGTGGATGACCGCCTGGTTGGCGGGCACATAGTCGCCGCCGTATTTTACCGCCGCCGACAGGCCGAAGGCATGGTCGTCGGCATTGATGGTGCCGCCCACGGCACACAGGCTGTTGTGGCAGTTGGTGAGCACATAGGGCACCGGGAACTCCGTCAGACCGCTGGCCTTGGCGGTCTGGATGACGCCCACATAGGTGATATCGTGGGAGATGAGACTGTCGAACGTCAGGTGCAGCAGGCCGTCGCCGCTGCCGGTGTTGTGGGCGCGGAGAATGCGGCAGGCCATGGTCTTCTCCCGGGCTGCCGCCATGGCGGGTGTGGCCTCACGGACGGCGCCGCCGGTCCAGAGGACGGGAAGATCGTGCAGCTTGATCATAGGATAGCACCCCTTTCGGGAAATCAGAGTGTCGGGCACAGGCGGCCCGTGCAATAATGTAGTCAGTATAGCACGATGCTGGAAAAATGCAAGAGGAAAATCAAAGAAAATTGCAAGTTTGAAATTTGTGTTTTGCAAAAAACTCGAATGCTGACGGGTAAATTTGCGTTAAAATAAAAAAATTTTGAAATTTTAAAATTTTGTTCTTGCAAAATGAAAGTAACGGACGTATAATCACCCATGAAACAACGTACCGCCCTGCGGCGAAAGGAGAAACCGATATGACCGAGAAAGACACCACGATTTTAAAACAGTATACCAATCCTCTGAGCCGCAGCATCCAGGAGCAGTACGCCATCAGTCGGATCACTACCGGGGCGATATAAAGCTGGGCCTGCGGAATAACGATGGCACGGGCGTTTTGGTGGGTGTGTCCAAGGTGGGCAGTGTTCAGGGCTATCTGATGCAGGACGGTCAGCGTGTTCCCGCCCCCGGCAAGCTGTACTACCGCGGCATCGAGCTCACCGACATCGTGGAGGCCCACCGCAAGGCCGGCACCTTCGGCTTCGAGGAGGTAGCCTACCTGCTGCTGATGGGTTATCTGCCCTCCAAGAGCGAGCTGGCCTACTTCGACAAGATCATGAACCAGGCCCGCAAGCTGCCCGAGGGCTTTACCGAGGGCATGATCATGCGGCACCCCAGCCACAATATCATGAACGAACTGGCCCGCAGCGTGCTGAGCCTGTATTCCTACGATCCGGACCCGGATAACACCTCCATCGACAATATGCTGCTGCAGTCCGTCAAGCTCGTTGGCTATTTCCCGTCCATTGTGGCCAATGCCTACGCGGTGCAGCGCCACTACTTCCACGGCGACTCCCTGCATATCCATTTCCCAGTGCCGGAGCTGTCCACGGCGGAGAACTTCCTCCGCATGATGCGCCCGGACAAGAGCTACACCGATGAGGAGGCCCATCTGCTGGACATGATGCTCATGGTCCACGCGGAGCACGGCGGCGGCAACAACTCTACCTTCGTCTGCCGTACCATGTCCTCCAGCGGTACGGACACTTACAGCGCCATTGCCGGGGCTGTCGGCTCCCTGAAGGGGCCCCTCCACGGCGGCGCCAACGCCAAGGTCATGGAGATGTTCCGCTATATCAAGGAGAATGTGGACCCCCACGACGACGGCTCCATCAAGGACTACTTGAACAAGCTGCTGGACGGCCAGGCGGGGGATCGGTCCGGCAAGATCTACGGCCTGGGCCACGCGGTGTACACCATGTCTGATCCCCGCGCCGTGCTGCTGAAAAAGTACGCCCAGCGCATGGCGGAGCTGAAGGGCTACGCCGACGACTTCGCCCTGCTGCAGAAGGTGGAGGAGCTGGGCCTGCCCATGGTCATGGAACGCAAGCACAGCGACACGCCCATGTGTGCCAATGTGGATATGTACTCCGGCCTGGTGTATGCCATGCTGGGCATCCCCGAGGAGGTGTTCACGCCGCTGTTCGCCTCCGCCCGTATTGCCGGCTGGTGCGCCAACCGCATTGAGGAGGTGGTCACCTGCCACCGGATCATGCGCCCGGCCTACCGTGCCGTCACCACCCACGAGGCGTATATCCCCATGGACCAGCGCGGCGAGCATCTGCACCTGTCCACGGCGGACTGATACGATGAAGAGCCGTCCCCACCGGGGACGGCTCCTTTTTACAGGACCAGGTTTTCGTCGGTGATCTCGCCCTTGCAGACCACGTTGGTGGGGCCGGTCAGATACAGGTCGGTGACGCAGCCGGCCGCGTTCCGTTCCGCGTCCACATACAGCGTGCCGCCGGTCATGTCTACCCGTACATGCTTGCCGGAGACCTTTCCCAGCAGCGTCAGCACCGTCACCACGGAGCCGGTGCCCGTGCCGCAGGCGTAGGTAAAATCCTCCACCCCGCGCTCATAGGTGCGCTCGTACACATGGTCCGGGCCGATGATCTCATAAAAGTTCACGTTGGCGCCCTTGGGGAAATCCGGATAGTGCCGCAGGGTCCGGCCCAGCCGGAGCAGCGCCGCCGCGTCATAGTCTCTCAAGCCGGCGATGGGTACTGCCGCGTGGGGGATGCCGGGGTCGCCCAGCTCCACATAGGCGCAGTCGTAGGTGATGCCGTCCACCTCCAACCTGCCGTCCAGCCGCATATGGCAGGGATCGTTGAGCCGTATACGGTATAGCCGTTTGCCCATTCGCCAGCCCGTCACAAGACCGGCGGTGGTCTCTACCCGCTGTGTTTCGCCGGCCAGGCCGTTCTCATAGCCGTAGCGGCAGATGCACCGCGCGCCGTTGCCGCACATCTCACCCGTGGAGCCGTCGGAGTTGAAGAACAGCATTTTGTAGTCGCCGCCACAGGTGGGGGGCTTCACCACCATGAAGCCGTCTGCGCCGATGGACATATGCCTCTCACACAGGACGCGGACGATCTCCGGCCACCTGTTCTCGGGGATGGCGTTCTGCCGGTCGTCCACCACGATAAAATCATTGCCTGCCCCGTTCATCCTCCAGAATTCCATGATAGCCCTCCCTCGCGGTATTTTCTGCCATTGTACAGGGAACTGCCGCCATTGTCAAATACGCTGTCCCTATCGCCCGCGCCAAAAAGAAAAGCCACCCTTTAGGGTGGCTTTTCCGTGACTGCCCACAGGTTTTGTTGTCCGTACTTCCACATACCGCAAGGAAGCGGGGGGAGTGTGAGGGGGAAACCTTTGCGGGTTTCCCCACGCGCGTTCAGTCATCCGCCCGCAGGCGACCACTTTTTGCACAGCAAAAGTGCCACACCAAAAAGAAGAGGCACACGAACGTGTGTCTCTTTTTGGTGCGAGCGATGGGACTTGAACCCACACGACCTTACGGACACAAGCACCTCAAGCTTGCCTGTCTGCCGATTCCAGCACGCTCGCGGACAAGATACCTGACTATTATAGCAAAACCGGGCAGTTTGTCAAGTACCGGAGGAAAATTCGCCTGCTGCAGATAAAAAAGACCGCCGAAAGGCGGTCTTTCTTTATACCTTTTTATTCGTTCCCCGGGAAGCTGGGGATGGTGGCGAAGCCACGCTGCAGGTCCTCGTCGGTGGGGATGACGTCGCGCATCTCGCCATCGTTGTACTTGCCGTAGGCCACCATGTCGAAGTAGCCGGTACCAGTCAGGCCGATGACGATGTTCTTGGTCTCGTTGTTCTCCTTGCACTTCACCGCCTCGTCAATGGCCACGCGGATGGCGTGGCTGCTTTCCGGCGCGGGCAGGATGCCCTCGCAGCGGGCGAACAGCTCCGCCGCCTCGAACACGGCGGTCTGCTCCACGCTGCGGGCCTCCAGCATGCCGTCGTGGTACAGCTGGCTGACGATGCTGCTCATGCCGTGATACCGCAGGCCGCCGGCGTGGTTGGCGGAGGGGATAAAGCCGTTGCCCAGGGTATACATCTTGGCCATGGGGCAGATCTTGCCGGTGTCGCAGAAGTCGTATTTGAACACGCCACGGGTCAGACTGGGGCAGGAGGCCGGCTCCACGGCGATGATCTTATAGTCTGCCTCACCGCGGAGCATCTCGCCCACGAAGGGGGAGATCAGGCCGCCCAGATTGGAGCCGCCGCCGGCGCAGCCGATAATGATGTCCGGCTTGATGCCGTATTTATCCAGCGCCGCCTTCGTCTCCAGACCGATGACGGACTGGTGCAGCAGCACCTGATTCAGCACACTGCCCAGCACATAGCGGGTGTTGGGCGTGGAAGCGGCGCACTCCACGGCCTCACTGATGGCGCAGCCCAGAGAGCCGGTGGTGTCGGGGAACTCCGCCAGGATCTTGCGGCCTACCTCGGTGGTCAGGGAGGGGGAGGGCGTCACATCCGCGCCGTAGGTCCGCATGACCTCGCGGCGGAAGGGCTTCTGCTCATAGGAGCACTTCACCATGAACACATGGCAGTCCAGCCCCAGATAGGCGCAGGCCATGCTCAGTGCCGTGCCCCACTGGCCGGCACCGGTCTCCGTGGTCACGCCGGTGAGCCCCTGCTCCTTGGCATAGTAGGCCTGAGCGATGGCGGAGTTCAGCTTGTGACTGCCGGAGGTGTTGTTGCCCTCGAACTTGTAGTAGATGTGCGCCGGAGTACCCAGCTTATCCTCCAGACAATAGGCGCGCACCAGCGGGGAGGGACGATACATCTTATAGAAGTTCCGCACGTCCTCCGGAATGGGGATCAGGGCAGTGTCGTTGTCCATCTCCTGCTTTACCAGCTCGGCGCAGAACACGTGGCCCATCTCCTCCGCCGTCATGGGCTTGAGGGTGCCGGGGTTCAGCAGGGGAGCGGGCTTCGTCTTCATATCGGCCCGCACATTGTACCAATACCGGGGCATCTCGTCCTCGGAGAGATAGATCTTGTAGGGAATGTCGCGGTTCTTCAGTTCTTTCATGGTTGTGTTCTCCTTTCAGTATTGGTCAGCGCGGTACGCTGTGTTACGCAAAATAGTCGATCTGCATGGCGTGCTTGACCTTGGCCAGGGTATCGGCCGCGGCGGCCTGCGCCGCCTCGGTGCCCTGCCGCAGCACGTCCATCACATAGCCGGGGTCCTTTTCCAGCTCCTCGCGGCGATTACGGATAGGCTCCAGCGTCTCCTGCAGGACGTTGTTCAGGAACTTCTTGACCTTCACATCACCCAGGCCGCCCCGCTGATAGTGGGCCTTCAGTTCGTCCAGATTGGCGTAGTCCGGCAGGTATTTGGCAAAGTGCTCATCATTGCAGAAAGCATCCAGATACATGAACACCGGGTTGCCCTCGGTCTGGCCGGGGTCGCTGACCTGCAGGTGGTTGGGGTCGGTGAACATACCCATGACCTTGGTGCGGATGTCCTCCGGCTTGTCGGCCAGATAGATGCAGTTGCCCAGGGATTTGCTCATCTTCGCCTTGCCGTCGGTGCCGGGCAGACGCAGGCAGGCCTCGTTGTCCGGCAGCAGGGCCGTGGGCTCCACCAGCGTCTCGCCGTACAGCTCATTGAAGCGGCGGACGATCTCGCGGGCCTGCTCCAGCATGGGCAGCTGGTCCTCGCCTACGGGCACGGTGTCGGCCATGAAGGCAGTGATGTCCGCCGTCTGGCTCACGGGATAGGTCAGGAAGCCCATGGGGATGCTGTGGTTAAAGCCCCGCAGCTGGATCTCCGCCTTCACGGTGGGGTTGCGTTCCAGCCGGGCCAGCGTCACCAGGTTCATGTAGTAGAAGGTCAGCTCCGTCAGCTCACACACCACGGACTGGATGAACATATGGCACTTGGCGGGGTCCAGACCGCAGGCCATGTAGTCCAGCGCCACCTGTAGGATGTTCTCCCGCACCTTACCGGGGTTGTCGAAATTGTCGGTCAGGGCCTGGGCGTCGGCGATCATAAAGAACAGCTTTTCAAATTTGCCGCTGTTCTGCAGGATGACGCGGTTGCGGAGGGAGCCCACATAGTGGCCCACGTGCAGGCGGCCGGTGGGGCGGTCGCCGGTGAGGATGATCTTACCCATAATCGTGATTCCTTTCTGTATGAGAAATGTGTTTTCGAGACAACAAAAAAGTCTGTCCCATGGAAAATCCATGGGACAGACTGAAAATACAAGCCTGCGGTACCACCCACATTGGCGCTAAAAGCGCCCACTCTGCGCGCACCATCATGCGCTCCGCCGGGATAACGGCCGCGGATGCCGTCGGGTATTACAGGCCGTGATGGCTTTCTCCCCGCCCTCGTAAAGTCCATTCGCCGCACGTTCCACTGCCGCGCTTTCACCGATACGCGGCTCTCTGAAAGTTTCCTGTGCGATTACTCCTCTTACTCAACGGTTTTTGAAGTATGGGGTTATTGTATCACCTTTTTTGCGGATGTCAAGCAAAAATTTTATCGGACGGCGCTATCTGCACAGCATCTTCAGCAGCTGCGGGGCGGTGTCCGCGATGTGTTCCGCGCCGGCAATTTCCAGTTTTTCACGGCCGCGGAACCCCCAGCTGACGGCGATCAGCGGCAGACCGGCGTTGCGGGCCGTGGCCACATCTACCTCGCTGTCGCCCACATACACGGCATTTTCCGGGCGGACGCCGAGATCCGAAAGCGCTTGTGCCACAAGGGCTGGCGATGGTTTCGGGTCCACGCCGTCCCGCTGGCCGAGGGCCGGCATACCGGGGAAAAACTTTTCCGCCAGCGCCTTGGTGGTGGCGTCCGGCTTGTTGGAGACAACGGCGGTCTTCACACCCATTTTTTCCAGCTCCGCCAGGACCTCCGGAATGCCGGGGTACGGCGCGGTCTTTACGCAATTATGGGCCTGGTACCAGTCCTTGTAGGAGACTAAAATCTCGTGAAACCGTTGGGGCGCAATGGGTTCGGGGATGGCGCGCTCCATGAGCTTCGCGGCGCCGTTGCCGACGAAGGCGCGTATTTCCTCGAGGGTGCGCTGCGGCCAACCATTTTCAAGCAGGATATGGTTTACAGCGTCCTGCATATCCGATAGGGTGTCTAAAAGTGTGCCGTCCATGTCGAAAAGAACGGCCTGAAAGCGGGGGGAAAGAGGGAAATTCATGTGGCAGGTTCCTTTACATTCAGGTTATTTTATGTTGCGCTAATGGTCACTTTATCTTGCTCTTAATGAAGCATTATAGCAAACTGTGAGGCACATTGCTATATGCAGTTGTCGTTTTTTGCGGTACGGCACATTTTTGGCCGGACAGATGGGTCGGCAGGTGGGGCAGGAGGATACTGCCCAGGATCAGCAGGATGCCGATGCCGCCCGGAAGGGTGATCAGCGCCTTCAGGAGCACCGCGCCGCGGCCCACGGTGCGGCGGCTGAGGCGGCTGAAGGGCGCGCTGCCGCCTGCGGAAAAGGCGGGACGGACGCCGGCAGAGCCGACGCCCGTCCCAATGCAAAAGGGGAACACACATGGACGTGCGTGTTGTTCGTTTTAGGCCTTCTTCTTACCCTTGAAGAAGGAGCCGATGAGCAGGATGACCACAAAGATGATGAGGTAGAACAGCACCTTGATATGGTAGGCGCGGATGGTGGCGTATACCATGAACAGGGAGCACAGGGTGGCCAGGATGGGCATGACCTTGCCGCGGAAGGCGGACAGATCATTGCGCTTCATCAGGGAGAAGTAGATGGGGATGTACAGCGCGTACAGGGTGATGATGGGCAGCTCGGAGGAGTCGAAGCAGAAAGGTCCGAACCAGCCGGCGGTCAGATTTGCGCCGTAGAAGTACACCAGCCACAGGCCGGAGACGAAGATACCGAACACGGTGGAGTTGGTGGGCATATTGGTGGTGGGATCGATATTGCGGAACATGGCCAGCTTCTCGTTCTCGCCGTCGGCGGCCAGGTCATACATACCGCGGGTAACGGCCATCATCAGACCGTTGCAGGTGCCCCAGCAGGAGATGGAGACGAAGGCGAAGATAGCGATACCGCCCACCTGACCAAAGACGTTCATAAACGCGCTCTTGGCGCCGGACTGGGCATTCGCCATGAGGGTGGCGCTGTCGATGGCGCCGGAGAGGCCGATGTAGTACACCACGTAGACGACGGCCACGATGACGGTGCCGATCAGCAGGGCCTTGGGCAGATTGCGCTTGGAGTCCCTTCAGCTCGGAGCCGATGGAGGTGGCACAGATCCAGCCCTCGAAGGCGAAGGACAGGGACACGACGCCGCCGAACAGGCCGGCCAGAGGCGCCACGGAGGGGTCCACCACGTTGGCAAAGTTGTAGTTGATCTGGCCGTTGCTCAGGCCCACGATGGTGCCGACAACGGCCATCAGCAGCAGGGGGATGAGCTTGATGATCGTGGTGCTGATCTGGAACTTACCGGCCAGTTTGGGGGCCAGGGCGTTCATCAGATAGGTGACGACCATGAAGAAGATGGCCAGGGTCATCACGGGGCCGCTGGTGGGGTCTTCCCAGCCGATCAGCACGCCGAAGTAGCGGGCGGGGAGCCAGCACAGCACGCCCACCAGGGAGGGGTAGTATACCACGGCCATGAACCAGCCCACATAGTAGCTGTACGTCTTGCCGCAGGAGGCCTTGGCAAAGCCCACCAGGCCGTCCACGCCCTCATGGCTCTGGGCCACGATGCCGAAGGTGCAGGCGCTGATGATCATCACGATACCCATGATGATAAAGGCCAGGATGCCGATACCCAGGTTGCCGCCGGTGCCCTTCAGCACGGCCTCAGCCTTGAAGAAGATACCGGAGCCGATGACGGTGCCCACCACCATGGCGATGGCTACGGGCAGAGTATACCGTTTTTCCATAATTCCGTTTTCCTTTCTGATCTCTCCTCATAATTGGATCGTGAGACTTTTCACAATCACAGCATCATTATAGCGCGTTCACGATTTATTCACAAGCCTTTTTTGTCTGTGTTTTGTAGAAAAAATCACAATATTTTTAGGTAATTCGCCAATTCGCGCTTTACACCATTAAGGTTTTTAGCGGGTTTCCGCAGAAGAAAACCGCGGCGCACCGCGGCAGGCATACAGCTGCTTGAAAAACCGCGAAAAAAGCAGGACCGGCGGGGCCGGTCCTGCATGGCAGGCAGAGGTCGTTACACGTTGAAGCGGAAGTAGATCATGTCGCCGTCCTTGACCACGTAGTCCTTGCCCTCGGAGCGCAGCAGGCCCTTTTCCTTGGCGGCGGCAACGCTGCCGCCGCAGGCCATCATCTCGTCGAAGTTGATGGTCTCTGCCCGAATGAAGCCGCGCTCGATGTCGGAGTGGATCTTGCCGGCGGCCTGGGGAGCCTTGGTGCCCTTTTTGATGGTCCAGGCCCGGCACTCGTCCTTGCCGTAGGTCAGGAAGGAGATGAGACCCAGCAGGTCATAGCTGCACTGGATGAGACGGTCCAGACCGGACTTTTCGATGCCCAGGTCCGCCAGGAACATGGCGCGTTCCTCCGGGTCATCCAGCTCGGCGATGTCCTGCTCCAGCTTGGCGCAGATGGGCAGCACCTGGGCGCCCTCTTTGGCGGCCAGATCGCGGACGGACTGGAAGTACTTGTTGTCCTCATAGTGGGCGAAGCCGTCCTCGTCCATGTTGGCGGCATAGATGATGGGCTTGAGGCTCAGCAGGTCCGCCGTCTCGACGATGGCGCGGTCGTCCTTGTCGCACTCGAAGGTGCGGGCGGACTTACGTCGCACTGAACGTGGCCGAAGCACTGGGCGTTGCCCACCATCACCGGGTGGAAGATCTGGTGGGAACGGTCCTGGGCCACGGACCGGGAGATCACCCGGCCCCGGGCGTTCTCGCCGTTGAGCTCGATGGTCATGTCGCTCTCCGCCGTCTGGTCCCCGTGGGTCAGCAGGCGCTCGGTGACCACCACCTCGCTGCCCGCCTCGCAGTAAAAACGGGTGTCCCGCAGGGTGGAGTCAATACCCCGGATCTGGATGGTGTCCATCTGCATGGTGGAGTTCTCCCCCAGATACACGATGGTCTGGGGATTCATAACGTTTTTGCCGGTTTCGCCCTGGGCGTCCTCGCCGTAGTGCTTCTCGGTGTAGTGGACCCGGCAGTTCTTGCCGATGTGGAAGGTGTGAACGCCGTCGTGGCGGCTCTCGTCGCAGCCGGAGTTGTGGATGCCGCACCCTGCCACGATGTCCACGTCGCAGTCGTCGGCCACGTAGAAGTCGTTGTATACCATGTCGGTCATGCCGCTCTTGCTGATGATGACGGGGATGTGACAGGTCTCGCCCTTCGTGTCCTTGATGCGGATGATGATGCCGGTCTTGCCCTCGGCCCGGGGATCGATGGCGATGTGCTCCGTGGACTGCGCGCCTCGCAGCCCGCTGTCCTTTCGAATGTTGAACGCGCCACGGGCCTGCCGGTAAGGTCGGCGATCTTTTCCAGCAGCTTGGCGTCAATTTCGGTGATCATGAACGGGCCTCCTCTCTGTTCAGCACCGGGCAGCCGCCCAGGGTATCCGCCAGGATCAGCGGTAGATCTCCTCCGTGGTGCCCCGGTGTGCGATGTCCCCCGGCGATCACGGCGATCTCGTCGGCCAGCTTGATGATCCGCTCCTGGTGGGAGATGATGACCATGGTGGCCGCGCCCTCCCGGTGGATCTGCTCGAAGGTCTCGGTCAGCCGTGCGAAGCTCCACAGGTCGATGCCCGCCTCCGGCTCGTCGAAGATCATCAGGCTGCCCCGGCGGGCCAGGATGGTGGCGATCTCAATGCGCTTGACCTCGCCGCCGGAGAGGGACACATCCACCTCCCGGTCCAGGTAGTCGTTGGCGCAGAGGCCCACCTTGGTCAGATAGGCGCAGCACTTGTCCTTGCTGAGCTTTTCCTCCCCGCCGCCAGCCGCAGCAGGTCGTGGACCGTGATGCCCTTGAACCGGGGCGGCTGCTGGAAGCCGTAGCTGATGCCCAGACGCGCCCGGTCGGTGATGGAAAGCGGGGTGACGTCCTGGCCGTTATACAGAATGCGGCCGGACGTGGGCTGGACAAGGCCCATGATGATCTTGGCCAGGGTGGTCTTGCCGCCGCCGTTGGGGCCGGTAAAGACCATCAGCCGCTGATCCGGAATGGTGATGCTGATGTCCCTGAGAATGTCCATCTCCCCCTCGGGGGTGGACACGCGATAGCAGATGTTTTGCAGCTCCAACATGGAACAGTTCCTCCTTTTGGGGAAAATCCCCTCTCAAAATGTTTATTTTAGCAGATTCTTCCGGAAAAAGCAATCCATAAGTGACCGTTTTCCTCCCTCTGTCATAGTATAACAGAAGAAGGAGGGAACCAAACATGGTCATCGAGGGGGAGCTGGGGGACCGGCGGGCCTATCTGTGCGCCGGAAGCCGCCCGGCGGACGCTCCAGCGGATGGCTGCCGACGAGGGGGTCCACGCCCGTCGGCTGCTGGCGGTGTACTATCTGGCCTGCGGCCAGTGCTACCGTCCGGTCCTGCCGTCGGGCCTGGCAGAGAGCCTGCCCTGGCGGGCCCTGCTGCGGCAGCGGTATCACGAGGAGGTCTGCGCCGCCCGGCAGTATGACCGGGCGGCACAAAGCGCCGGGGATGCCTGCCTGTCTCAGCTGTTCCGGGACCTGTCCCGGGACGAGACCCGCCACGCCCGGCAGCTGATGGCCCTGCTGGAGCAGAATATCCTTGCATAGCGAAAAACGGGGGCGACCAATGCAGAAAAAATCCGCAATTCGGCGGATAAACATACGATACAAGGAGGATGATCCCCATGAAAGAATCCATCACCCGGGCTGCGGCGCTGGCGGCGCTGCGGAAGTACAACCACGAGCCCTTTCACATCCAGCATGCCCTGACGGTGGAGGGCGTCATGCGCTGGTATGCTCAGCAGCTGGGCTATGGCGACGAGGCGGACTTCTGGGCCACCGTGGGCCTGCTGCACGATATCGACTTTGAGCAGTGGCCGGAGCAGCACTGTCAGAAGGCCCCGGAGCTGCTGCGGGAGGCGGGCTGCGGCGATGATCTCATCCGCGCCGTATGCAGCCATGGCTATGGCATCTGCTGCGACATCGAGCCCACCCACCAGATGGAGAAGGTCCTGTATGCCGCCGACGAGCTGACCGGCCTCATCGGGGCCGCGGCCCTGATGCGCCCCAGCAAAAGCTGCCAGGACATGGAGGTCAAGAGCCTGAAGAAGAAGTACAAGGACAAGAAGTTTGCCGCCGGGTGCTCCCGGGATGTGATCCAGCAGGGGGCCGATCGCCTGGGCTGGACCATCGAATTGACCTCGGGAGCTGGGATGGAAAAGATCATCGCCCGCCTTGTGCGGGTCGGTCGGTTCGATCTGACAGCCATGATACGCCGTAATAGACCGGCTGGCCGCCGCAGATCAGATTGACCTCGGCATCCGGACACTTGCGGGTGAAGGCGTCGCACGCCTTGTGCGCGTCCTCTTCATTCACATCCTCGCCGTAGAAGACGGTGATGAACTCGGCGTTCTTACGGTGCCGAGCAGCTTGCCGTCCAGAAGTGCCAGATAATCGCCCTCGTGGATGTCGAAACCGTCAAAGTCGGAATTGCGCGCGGCGTAGGTGATCTGCGCGGTGGAGACGCACTGCGCGGCGTCCGTCATCGCCTTGGCGATGGCGTCTGCGTCGCTCATGTCGGGATCGACGGCCATCATCGCGCTCACGCCCTGCGGGATGGAGGCGGTTGGGATGACCACGACGGTCTTCTCCGTCAGGCCGATGCACTGCTGTGCGGCCATGATGATGTTCTTGTTGTTCGGCAGCACGAAAACGGTGTGCGCGGGGACCGGTTGATCTCCTGCAAAATTGCTCTCCGTGGAGGGGTTCATGGTCTGTCCGCCGGAGACGATGCGGTCCACGGTCAGGTCGCGGAACACGGCCTCGAGGCCCTCACCGGCGCAGACCGCGAGGAAGCCAAAGTCCTTTTCGGGCTCGGCTTCACCGGCATTTTCATGCTCGGCGGCTTCGAGCTCCTGCTCGATGGCCTCAAGGTCGTCGGTGGACTGGGCCTTGCCGCCGGCGGCCGAGCTGCTGGGCCTGCGTGCGCATATTCTCGATCTTCGCAAGCTCGAGCGTGCCGTACTTCTGGGCCTCGTTCAGCGCCTCGCCGGGGGTGTCGGTGTGGACGTGGACTTTGAAAGCCTCGTCGTCCTCGCCGATGACCAGGCGAATCGCCGATGCCGTCGAGGAAGCGGCGGAACGGCTCAATGCTGCGTCCGCTCTTGCGGACGATGAACACGGTGTCGAACGCGAAGGTAATGTCCTCTTCGTTGAGCGGCAAAGTCCGCCTTCTCCTCGGCGGTATCGGCCACCTCGGGCACGGGCTCACCCCGCAGGGCGCGGAGCATACCCTCCAGAATGAGGAGGTAGCCCTTGCCGCCGGCGTCGACGACGCCGGCCTTTTTGAGAACGGGGTTCATCTCGTCGTCTCCGCGAGCGTGATCTCGCCCTGGGCGATGGCCTGCTCGAGACGAACTCGGCGTCGTTCTTCTCGCCGGCGGCCTCCAGCGCACGCTGGGCGGCCAGGCGGGAGACGGTGAGGATCGTGCCCTCGGCGGGCTTCATCACCGCGCCGTAGGCAGTGGAAACGCCCTCCTGCATGGCCTCGGCCAGCAGGGCGCCGTCGGCGGTGTCATGGCCCTTGAGGACCTTGCTCATGCCGCGGAACAGCAGGGACAAAATGACGCCGGAGTTGCCCCGGGCACCCCGGAGCAGGCCGGAGGCCGTCAGCTTGGCGGCCTCGTCCACGGTGGCGGGCTCGGCCTTGCGGAGCTCGTTCACCGCCGTCTGGATGGTCAGGGACATATTGGTGCCGGTGTCGCCGTCGGGCACCGGAAATACGTTCAGGTCGTTGATGGCCTGTTTCTGCGCGGTGATGCAGGCGGCGCCGAAGGCGACCATCTGCTTGAAGGCGCCGCCGCTGATCTTTTCTGTCATGTCTGTTCTCCTGCGCGGTTTTCACACGGTGACGGAATCCACGCAGACATTCACCGCTTTGACGGTGACGCCGGTGTTGAGGTTGACCACATACTTGACCTCGCCCATAATGGATCGGCAGACTGTGGCGATGTTGACGCCGTTTTCCACGACGATGTGCAGCTCGATGGACACGGTGCCGTCGTCATTGTACGTGACCTTGACGCCCTTGCTCATGGCCTCGGGCCGCAGGAGATGCACCAGCCCGTCAGTCATGCTGCGCTGGGCCATGCCCTTGACGCCGAAGCAGTTGCTGCGGGCGATGTTGATGAGGCTCATGCGGTTCCAGTCTCCCGGTCGCGGTAGGTGTGGCGCATCCGGGACTCGGCCTCGCAGTAGGCGGCGAAGTCCGGCCAGACCATGTATTCTGGTCGTTGACCGTCAGCCGCGAGGCGCTGGATCGTCGTAGGAAACGCCGTCCGAGAAGCCCGCCTTGAGCTTGTCGGTCCAGCACGCGGCGCAGTTCTCGTCGCGCGTAGAGCAGGTTGGGGTCGTAGGCCCTCGCGCTTGAGGCGCACGACCTCGTCGGCATGCAGGCCGAAGAGGAACATGTTCTCATCGCCGAGCCTCTCGTGCATTTCGACGTTCGCGCCGTCGAGGGCGTGCCGACGGTCAGCGCGCCGTTCATCATAAACTTCATATTGCCGGTGCCGCTGGCCTCCTTGCCGGCGGTGGAGATCTGCTGACTGACCTCGCTGGCGGGCATCAGATGCTCGGCCAGAGACACCCGGTAGTTCTCAAGGAACACCACCTGCAGCTTGCCGCGGCAGATGGGATCGTGCTCGATCTGATCGGCCAGGGAGTTGATGAGGCGGATGATCCGCTTGGCCACCGCGTAGCCCGGCGCAGCCTTTGCCCCGAACAGGAACACTGGCGCGGCTGCATGGCGTGGTTCGGGTCGTTTTGCAGCTGTTGATAGAGGTAGATGATGTGCATCGCGTTCAAAAGCTGACGCTTATACTCGTGCAGGCGCTTGACCTGCACGTCGAAGATCGCGTCGGTGTTGAGCACGATGCCCTGCGTCTTTTTGACGTAGGCGGCAAAATCGAGCTTATTCGCGCGCTTGATCTCGCCGAGGCGGTTCAGCACCGCGGTGTCGTCTGCATAGGCCTCGAGCTTTTTAAGCGCTTCGGGGTGCAGGAGGTATTCATCCCCGCCCGCGAGCGCGCACGAGCAGTCCGTCGAGCCGCGGATTGATTTGCGCGAGCCAGCGGCGGTGGTCGATGCCGTTTGTCACGTTCTTGAACTTTTCCGGCTCCATGGCGCACTGATATTTGAAAACATCGTTGCGCAGAATGTCGAATGCAGGGCGCTCACACCGTTCACGGCCATGCCGCCGGCGATGCAGAGGTTCGCCATACGCACCTGACCGTCCCAGATGATAGCCAGTTCGCGCGTTTTGGCTTCGTCGTGGTAGTAGTTTTCGATCTTTTCCTGATAGCGGCGCGCGATCTCGGTGATGATCGTCCACACGCGCGGCAGAAGCGACTGCATCAGCTCCTGCGGCCAGCGCTCCAGCGCCTCGGCAAGCACCGTGTGGTTCGTGTAGGCGACGGAGTGCGTCGTAATGTTCCACGCCGTGTCCCAGTCGAGGCCCGCATCGTCCATCAGGATGCGCATGAGCTCGGGAATGACAAGCGCGGGGTGCGTGTCGTTGATCTGGATGACGTTCTTTTCGTGGAAGTTCGCCGCCGTGCCGTAGACCTCGATGTGCTTGCGCACGATGGACTGCACCGTGGCGGAGACGAAGAAATACTGCTGCTTTAAGCGCAGGCTCTTCCCCTCGGGATGGTTGTCCTCGGGATAGAGAACCTTCGCGATGGTCTCCGCCATCGCGTGCTGCTCCTGCGCGCGCAGGTACTCGCCCTGGGAAAAGAGCGACATGTCGAGCGGCACGGGGGACTTTGCGTCCCAGAGGCGCAGCGTGTTCACATGATCCGTGGCGTAGCCCGCGATCTCCATGTCGCAGGGGATAGCCAGCACCTCGGTCTCACCCTCGGGCACGACGTGCAGCCGCCCGCCGTCCCAGAACTGGCGGATCGTACCGCCGAAGCGCACGGTCTCGGTCTCCTGCGGCTTGGGCAGCAGCCACGCGCCGCCGAGGTCCTTCCAGTTGTCCGGCAGCTCGACCTGCTGGCCGTCGACGATGCGCTGGCGGAAAATGCCGAGCTCATAGCAGATGGAATAGCCCGCGGCGGGGATGTCGAGCGTCGTCATCGAGTCGAGATAGCACGCGGCCAAGCGGCCGAGGCCGCCGTTGCCGAGACCCGCGTCGGGCTCGCTTTCAAAGATGTCCGCTGCGCGGAAGCCCAGTTCGTCGAGCGCTTCGGTCAGAATTTCGCCGACGCCTAAATTGAACGCGTTTTTCATCAGGCTGCGGCCCATCAGAAATTCCATCGACAGGTAGTGCACCTGACGGCGGTGTTCCTCGCGGGTCTCGCGCATGGTGTCCACGCTGCGCTCGGCCATCACGTCGCGCAGGACAAGGGCGCTCGCGCGCATCATCTGCGCGTCGCTCGCCTCCTCCACGGTGCTGCCGAAGCTGACCTTCAGCTTTTCGCACAGCGCGTCTTTCATTTTCTTCACAGAGTCAATGGTCATAGATCGTTTTCCTTTTCTTTATCGGCAGATGGATTCGTAAATGTTGTGGTATTCCTGCGCCGAGCGCGTCCAGCTGAAATCCGCGGTCATGCCGCGCTGCTGGAGCATCGCGTAGGCGCCCTTGTTGTCATGGTAAAGGTCAATGGCCTCGCAGATCACGTGGCACATGTCGCCAGCGTTGTAGTTGGCAAAGGTGAAGCCGTTGCCCTGCCCGTTCCATGCCTCATAGGCGTGGACGGTATCCTTTAATCCGCCGGTCTCGCGCACGATGGGCACCGCGCCGTAGCGCATCGCGATCATCTGGGAAAGGCCGCACGGCTCGCTCTTCGAGGGCATCAGGAAGAGGTCCGCGCCCGCGTAGATCTGCATGGCGAGCTGCTCGGAATAGCCGAGGTAGACGGCCATGCGTCCGCCGTAGCGCTGCTTGGCGTACTCAAAAAACGTCTCGTACTTCGCGTCGCCCTTGCCGAGCACGACGAACTGTACGTCCTTGCTCATAAATGCGTCGAGCGTTTCGCACACAAGGTCAAGCCCCTTGTGCGAGACAAGGCGCGAGACCATCGCGAGGATCGGCGTGTCGGGCCGTTCCTGCAATCCCAGCACGCGCTGGAGCGCTGCCTTGTCCTTCTTCTTTCCGGCAAGGTCATCGGGCGAATACGCCGCTGCGAGGCTCTTGTCGCGCGACGGGTCATAGCGCTGCATGTCGATGCCGTTGAGCACGCCGTGGAGCTTGCGCGCGTTCATGTTCATCACGTTTTCCAGCCCGTGGGCGAAGTAGGCGTACTTGAGCTCCTGCGCGTAGGTCGGGCTCACGGCGGTCACGGCGTCCGCCGTGACGATCGCGCCCTTTAAAAGGTTCACATCGCCGCTGAATTCGATCGTGCCGCCGTCGAACCAGCCATGGTCCAGGCCGAACAGGTCTTCGACCGTGCGGCTGCCGTAGCGGCCCTGATATTCGATATTATGCACCGTAATGACGGTTCTGATTCCCTTATAAAAGTCGTCGCGCACGGCTTCATCCCTGATGTAGATCGGCACAAGCGCGCTCTGCCAGTCGTTGCAGTGGACAACGTTGGGCTTTTGCGGCAGGGACTTGAGCAGTTCCGTCACCGCGCGGGAGAAAAAGCCAAAGCGCTCGCCGTCGTCATAGTAGCCGTAAAGCTCGCTGCGGCGGAAATACGTCTCATTGTCGACAAAATACCACGTGACGCCGTCACGCTCAAGCGAAAAAAGGCCGCAGTAAACGCTGCGCCACGCAAGGCGTACGAATGTCCACCTTTCAAAATGGAGCTGCTCGCCCCACTTGTCCTTCACGCGCTCGTAAAGCGGCAGGATGACGCTCACGCGGTCTCCGTTTGCCGCGAGCGCCTGCGGAAGGCTGCCGGCCACGTCGGCAAGGCCGCCCGTCTTGCAAAAGGGGACCGCCTCGCTCGTCACATACAGAATGTTCATCTGCAAGCTCCTTTCTTCTGTTTGCTGCTTTTATACAATGCTGCCCTTGCTCACGGCGAGCGGGTAGCTCTCGTGTCCGATCAGCGTGCCGCCTCGGCGGATGTGGACGTCCTTGTCGGCGATGACGCAGCCGAGCGTCACGCCGTCCTCCACCACAGTATTCTTAAAGAGGATGCAGTTTTTGACTTGGCTCCCCTTGCCGACCTTGACGCCCGGGAAGAGGATGCTCCCCTCTACATTGCCCTCGATCTGGCAGCCGTCGGCGATCAGCGAATTGACACAGCGCGAGTCGGGCGCGATGTACGACGCCGCCTCGTCATCCTCTTTAGCGAGGATGGGCCGCTCGGCACACAGGAGCTCGGAGCGGATGGCGGGGTCTAAGAGCTGCATGCTGCGCTCATAGTATTCCTGCACCGTGCGCAGCTGCGCGGCAAAGCCGTCCCACAGGAAGGCGCGCAGGTCGAGCTTGTCGCCCATGGCGCAGAGCACATCGCTGCGGAAGCTGTATTTGTCCTGCGCGGCGCACTCGTCCACAAGGGAAATGAGCAGATCGCGGCTCAGAAGGTAGATCTCCAGGCTGCGGCAGCCGCTCGCCTTGTGCGGCGCGCAGCGCGTCTCGGTGATGCGGCCCGCTTCGTTGACGGTGAAATACGTGGCGTTTTCCACAAACTGGCCGCTCTCGGTGCAGACGCAGGTGATGTCCGCGCCGCTTTCGATGTGCGCGTCCAGCACCTTCTGCAGCGGCAGATTGATGATAAGGTCGCTGTCGGACAGGACGACGTACTTCTGCCGGATCTCGTGCAGGTACGACCGCACGCCCGAGAGCGCCTCCATCTTGCCGCGGAATTCCTCCACGCCGAACTTGCGCGCGTCGGCAAAGGGCGGCAGCAGCTTGAGACCGCCGTTCTTGCGCGCCATGTCCCACGTCTTGCCGCTGCCGATGTGGTCGAGCAGGCTTTGATAGTTGCCGTGCAGCACAACGCCGACGTCTGTGATGCCCGCGCCCGCCATGTTGGAGAGCATGAAGTCGACCACGCGGTAGCGCCCGCCGAACGGCACAGAGCCGGGCATGCGCGCTTCGGTCAGCTCGCGAAGGCCGGGAGCCTTTTCATAGGCAAAGATGATGCCGTGCAGTCCGTTCATCGTACCGTCTCCTTTCCGTCCACGCTGCGCATGCGGTTGGCAGGCAGCACATAGTCATCCGCGACCGCCGCGCCGGGGCCGAGCACCGTGATGCCCCACTGCTCCGGCGGCACCGCCTCGGGCGGCGCGCCGACAAAGGCGTGCTCGCCGACGACGCCGTTCTCGCCGATGATGGCGTAGGAGACGCGCGCGTCCCTTTTTGACGACCGCGCCGGGCATCAGGATGGAGTACTGGACGCTTGCGCCCTCCTCCACCGTGCAGCGCTCAGAGAGGACGGAGTTCTCCGCCTCCGCCCTCCACCGTGCAGCCGCGGGCGACGACGCTGTGCTCCACATGCGCGTTGACGCCTAAGTACGCCGGCGGCGCGGAGACGGAGCGGCCATAGATCGGCCAGTCCTTTTCGAGAAGATCGAGCCCGCTGCCGGTCGCGAGCATATCCATGTTCGCATCCCAAAGAGAGTCGAGCGTGCCGACATCCTTCCAGTAGCCGGAGAAGCGGTACGCCGCCATCTTTTCCCCGTTTTGCAGCATCTTGGGGATGATGTTTTTGCCGAAGTCGTTGCTGCTCGCCTCGTCGCTCTCGTCCTCGATGAGGTAGGCGCGCAGCTTTTTCCACGTGAAGACGTAAATGCCCATCGACGCGAGGTTGCTCTTGGGATGCGCGGGCTTTTCCTCGAATTCCGTGATCGTGTCGTTTTCGTCCACGTTCATGATGCCAAAGCGCGGCGCATCCTCCCAGGGCACCTCCATAACGGAGATGGTACAGTCCGCGCCCGCTTTTTTGTGGTGGGCGAGCATCTTGGCGTAATTCATCTTGTAGATGTGGTCGCCCGAGAGGATGAGCACATACTCGGGGTCGTACATGTCGACAAAGCCGATGTTCTGGAAGATGGCGTTGGCCGTGCCCTTATACCACGACGCACCGCCCGCGCTCTGATACGGCGGCAGGATGTGCACGCCGCCGTCCGCGCGGTCAAGATCCCACGGCTGACCGGAGCCGATGTAGCGGTTGAGCTCCAGCGGGCGGTACTGCGTCAGTACGCCCACGGTGTCAATGCCCGCGTTGGCGCAGTTTGAGAGCGGAAAATCAATGATGCGGAACTTGCCGCCAAACGGCACGGCGGGCTTCGCCATATTCTCCGTGAGCACGTAGAGCCGGCTGCCCTGCCCGCCGGCAAGCAGCATGGCGATACATTCTTTTTTCACGCTTGTTCTCTCCTCCTTGTTTCGTTGCCGTCCGGTCACACCTCGGGCGGCTCGTTGGTTTTCTCCTCTTCCTGCCATTCGCCCTCGCCCGCGAAGAACACCGCGCCGAGCGGCGGGGATGGTCACGCACAGCGAGCAGGGCTTGCCGTGCGAGGGGATGGACTCGGTCAAAAGCTCTCCTTCGTTGCGCCAGTCGCCCGTGCCGCCGTATGCGGGAAGGTCGGTGGTAAACACCTCGCGGTACGTCTTTTTCGGCGGGACGCCGAAGCGGTAGTCCGCGCGTCCGACGGGCGAGAAGTTGACCGCCGCGATGAGCTCGCGACCTTTCCGGTCGCGCCGGACGAAGACGACGACGTTGTTGTGGTTGTCGTCGGCGACGAGCCACTCAAAGCCCTCCCACGAAAAGTCAATATCCCAAAGCGGGCTCTGCGATAGGTAAAAGCGGTTGATGTCCTTGAAAAACCGCTGAGTCTGCTGATTTTCTTTATTTTCGAGCAAATACCAGTCGAGCTGAGAGGCAAAATTCCACTCGTGCCACTGGCCGAGCTCCGCGCCCATGAATGTGAGCTTTTTCCCCGGATGGGCGAGCAGGTACGCCGTAAACGCGCGCACGCCCGCGAGCTGCTGCCAGTCGTCGCCCGGCATCTTGCCGCGAAGCGAGCCCTTCATGTGCACGACCTCGTCGTGCGAGATCGGCAGGACGAAATTCTCCGAAAAGGCGTACATCAGCGAGAACGTGATGTCCTTGTGGTGGAACTGGCGGAACCAGGGGTCAAGCTTCAAATAGTGGCACATGTCGTTCATCCAGCCCATGTTCCACTTGAGGTTGAAGCCGAGGCCGCCATCCTTGGCAGGCCGCGTGACGAGCGGCCACGCGGTCGACTCCTCGGCGACCATCAGCGCGTTCGGGTCGACGGAAAACGCAGTCTCGTTGAGCGCGCACAGAAAGTCGATGGCCTCTAAATTTTCATGTCCGCCGTTGATGTTTGGCGTCCAACGGCCATTTTCGCGGCCATAGTCGAGGTACAGCATCGACGCGACTGCGTCCACGCGCAGGCCGTCCACATGGAACTCGCGCAGCCAGAACGCAGCAGAGGAAAGGAGAAAGCTCTTCACCTCGCCGCGGCCATAGTCGAACACACGCGTTCCCCAGCCCTCGTGCTCGCGCTTATTGGGGTCGGCGTATTCGTAGCAGGGCGTGCCGTCAAAGTCGATGAGGCCGTGCGCGTCCTTGCAGAAGTGCGACGGCACCCAGTCTAAAATGACGGAAATGCCCTTTTGGTGCAGATGGTCGACAAAGTACATAAAGTCCCTGGGCGTGCCGTAGCGCGACGTTGCGGCAAAATAGCCGGTGCACTGATAGCCCCAGGAATCGTCAAGCGGATACTCGGTGACGGGCATGAGCTCGACGCAGTTGTAGCCAAGGTCCAGAACGTGATCCGCCAGCTCGCGCGCGAGCGTGCGGTAGTCGTAAAAATCGCCGTTTTCGTGCCGCCGCCATGAGCCGAGGTGGACCTCGTAAATGTTGAGCGGCGAGCGGTCGAGGGGTGCCTTTGCGCGGCTCGCGCGCCATTCGTCATCCCCCCAGCGGTAGCCGCCGAGGTCATAGAGCTTGCTGGCCGTACCGGGGCGGGTCTCGGCGTGGAAGGCGTAGGGGTCGGCCTTGAGGACCGTTTCGCCCGATTGTGCCGTCACGGCGAACTTGTAGGTATCGTAGCGTTTGAGGGACGGCACAAAGCACTCCCAGAAGCCGTCCGCGTTCTTTTCCATCGGGTGGGCGTAGCCGTTCCAGCCGCAGAAATCGCCCACGACGGACACATACGCGGCGTTCGGCGCCCAGACGCGGAACACGTAGCCGTCTTTCCCGCCCGCCGCGTGCGGTGCGCGCCGAGATAGCGGTAGGCCTCGCTGTTCGTGCCGCCGTAAAAGGCAGCAGCGTCAAATCGTCTGCCGGTTTGCTTCATGCCTCTTGTCCTTTCTCCTCATAGAGCGTATGAGAGCGGCGCAGCACCTTATTCCTCATCCGGTGCGTGCTGCACTGCCGCGCCGCCGAGGCCGAAATCCTCCTCCACGCTCGCCGTGTCGCGGCGGAGCATATTTTCCATCACGCGGATATCGCTGTCAATGTCCATCGCCTCGTTGCGGTACAAATCGTCGAGCTGCTTGTCAAAGCCCTTGATGAGGGCATCCATCGTCTCTTCGATGCGCTCCTGCGCGCGGGAAAGATTCTCGCCCTCGATGCCCGCCTCTTCAAACTTGGCGTAGCTGTCAAGCAGCTTGAGCGTGGTGGGCAGATAGTAGTTGAGGAAAGTCGCGGCCTGCTGCTGCTTTTCGGGATGCTGCTCGACCTCGCGGAAAATTTTGCCCGCGACGGTCTCGAGGTGGTCGATCTTCTCGCTCAGCACGGGGTCGGCGATGCGGTCGTTCAGCTCGCGGATCTGGGCCAGGATGGCAGCGTAGCCCACCGGCGCGGGCGCGGTCTGTGCGGGTGACGTTTTCCTTTTTCGGTGGGCGGCATCAAAGTTTGCGTAGTCGGCAAAGGCGTCGGCGCTGCGGAAGAAAATGCCGCGGCCGCTGTCTAAGTACGCGCCCGTGCCGAGCAGTCCCTTTTTCGACCATCAGGTTCACGTCCTTCTCCACCCGGCGGCGGGACACGTCGGCGGCCCGGGCCAGATAGTCCAGGGGCACGGCCTGCTTCTGCCCGACGGTGCGGAGGTAGGTGGCAAAGCGCCGCTGGCGGCGCTTCATGGCGCCGCTGCCCAGCAGCAGGGACGCGCCGCCGGCCATCATGCCCAGGGGATAGAACAGCTGCCGCAGCAGGTCCATCCATTCATGCCATTTGATGGCGTAGCGCAGTTCAAAGTAGTCCACCTGCTGCACCAGGAAAAACACGCCCAGAATACCCACCACCGCGCGCGGTCTTTCAGTCTTCGGCGCGCGGTTCTTGTCTAGTTCGGCGTCTTCACCACGGACAGTGTTCTTCGCCGCGCGAGGCGCGCGCCTGCGCAGGTTCGCCTCGGCGCTGCCCGCCGCTGCCGCGCCACGCATCCCGCGCCTGCTGGCGCTTTTCCGCCGCCGCCCTCGCTGAGCTCAGCGCAGGATCAGGCCCACAGGCCAGGCCACGGCAAACATCACCGCGATGAATATCCACGAACCCAGGTCGTTCTATCGTTCGTTTTTCGGCGGCTCGTCGGCGGAACGAACCGTTGTATTCTCCTTGCTCATTTCGTAGCTCTTTTTTTGCTTCCCGCTCTCGCCCTTTCCCCAAAGTCGACGATTTCGCTTTTGCCTGTTTTCGTCCACGATATAGGTATTCTCCAGTACGCTGCGGGCATTGGCCATTACCGCGTTCAGGTACTCCTGCCGCAGTGCAGCGCGCTCCTCGGTCTCCGCGTCTGTCAAGCCCCTCGGCCTTGGCCTTGCGGGCCAGCTCGTTGATGCGTGCTATCTTTTCATCCATCGTCATTGTTTGATTCTATATACATCGCCGTATGTCCACCGGCAGGCGGCCCTTTTTCGTGGGAGCGCCCACGCTGTCCAATACGCATTTTCCCAGACCGCGGCAGGTGATGGTATCCCCCGCCGACACGGGCTTGTCCGGCTTCACACAGGTGACGTAGTTCACCTGTACGGAGGAAATGAGCTCCTCCGCCGCCCGGCCCCGGCTGAGAGAAAATCCCGCCGCCAGCACGTTGTCCAGCCGCAGGGAGGAGACGGTGTCCCGCAGTTCCTTCACCGCCGCATGGGGGACCGCCAGCGCCGAAAGCGGCAGCGGTGTTACGGTGAGCTTCTCCCGGCCGGCGCTGTCCCAGTTCTGCAGCAGGAAATCCGTCATGGACGGGTCCAGCAGCACCTGACAGCCGCCCTTTTCCACAAGTATATCGCCTATCTTCTCCCGGGTCAATCCCAGAGCCATCAAACTGCCCAAAAAATCCCGGTGGGTCAGGTCGCCGCCGCTGCGGCACGCGGCCCGCACCGCCGCGACCTGGTCGTCAGGCGTCTCCAGCCAGTCCGGCAGGAACACCAGCATTCTCGGCGCTCCGCGCGTCAAATCCACCCCAAAGAAGGCGCAGCCTCCCGGAATGGCGGCGGCGTGCAGTAGGTCCTGCGCCGCTGCGCTGCTCAGCGGGGCTCAAAAAGTCCGTGGCCGACGGGATGTTGCGCATGCGGCACTGCTCACACTTATCCCACACGCGGCTCAGCAGCAGCCGTTCCTCCGGGCTGTGGGCGGCTCTGTCCAGCAGTTCTCGTCTGTCCATGTTATGCCCCCAAATTCTGTGTGCGGTAGAGGGTGGCATACTCGCCGTTCTTTGCCAGCAGCGCCTCGTGGCTGCCCTGCTCGGCGATGCGGCCATTCTCGACGACGAGGATGCGGTCCGCCGAGCGGATGGTGGACAGCCGGTGGGCGATGATCAGTGTCGTGCGGCCTCGGGCCAAACGGTCAAAGGCACCCTGGATGCGGGCTTCCGTCACGCTGTCCAGCGCGGAGGTGGCCTCATCCAGTATGAGGATGGGCGGGCCTTCAGAACATGCGGGCGATGGCCACGCGCTGCTTCTGCCCGCCGGAGAGCAGCGTGCCCCGCTCACCGACATAGGTGTCGAAGCCGTGCGGCATGGCGCATGATATCATCGTAAATCTCCGCCTGCTTCGCCGCCTGCTCTACCTCGTCGGTGGCGTCGGGGCGGCCATAGCGGATATTCTCGCGCACCGTGTCGGCGAACAGGAACACGTCCTGCTGCACGATGCCGATGGCCCGGCGCAGGGAGCGCTGGGTAACGGCGCGGACATCGCGGCCGTCGACGGTGATACTGCCGCTGTCCACGTCGTAGAACCGGGGCAGCAGCTGGCACAGGGTGGTCTTGCCGCCGCCGGAGGGCCCCACCAGGGCCACCGTCTCGCCGACGGGGATGTGCAGCGTCACGTTGTGCAGCACCTCGGTCTTTTCGCCGTAGGCGAAGGAGACATCGTTCACGTCCACGCGGCCCTGTACATGTTCGAGGGGCCGCGCGTCCGGCGCGTCCTGGATGGACGGCTCGGTGGCCATCAGCTCAACGAAGCGGTGCAGGCCCGCGAAGCCGTTGGAGAACATCTCGGCGAAGTTGGCCAGCTTGCGGATGGGACTGACGAAGGCGGTGACGTATAGGGAGAAGGTGATCAGATCCACATAGTCCATTTTCTCCCCCATGATGAGCCAGCCGCCCACGGCGATCACCGCCACCGGCAATATGCCGGTGCAGAACTCCATCACCGCGTTGAAGCGGCCCATCTCCTTGTGAAAGCCACGCTTGGCGGTCTTGAACACCTCGTTGGCCTCGTCGAACCGCTGCTGCTGGGCTTCTTCGTTGGCAAAGGCCTTGGTGGTCCGCACGCCGGACAGGCCGGACTCGATGGCGGCGTTGATGGTGCCGGTCTTGACCTTGGCAGCCCGGGAGGCGGCGCTCATCTGCCGGCGGCGGCGCAGGGCCATGGTCAGCAGGACAGGCAGCAGCACCAGCAGTACCAGCGCCAGCTCCCAGCGCAGGGTGAACATCACCGCCAGCGCGCCCACGATGGTCACCAGGGAGATGAACAGATCCTCCGGCCCGTGGTGGGCCAGCTCCGTCAGTTCAAACAGGTCACTGGTCAGGCGGCTCATCAGCTGACCGGTGCGGTTGCGGTCGTAGAAGTCGAAGCCCAGCTCCTGAATGTGGCGGTACAGATCGCGGCGGATATCCGCCTCCACGCGGATGCCGAAGGTGTGGCCCCAGTAGGCCACCACGAAGTACAGCGCCGAGCGCAGCACATAGGCGGCCACCACCACCGCCATGACGATGAAGAATACCCGGAACTGCCGCTGGGGCAGCCAGGTATACATGGCGGCGCGGGACACCAGCGGGAACGCCAGGTCGATGCAGGCGATGAGGAACGCGCAGGACAGGTCCAGGGCGAAGAGCCGCCGGTGGGGTTTGAAGTAGGAGAGGAATATCCGCAGGGGGCTGCGGGTCTGATAATCTTTCGTGGTCATGCTATGCCTCGCTTGGTGTTTTTTTGAACATATAGTATAGCACATCGGCACGGCGTTCGCAATAGCACGCAGCGCCCCGGCTTGCGTGTCGGGGCGCTGCGTGTTATAATTGGGCCATGACCTGGCCGATAGGGCCGTCGATGGTGACGGCGGCGCCAAGACCGCTGCCGGCCCCGCCCTTGTTGATGACCGCCAGCTTATGGCCGCGGTAGTACTGTATCAGCCCGGCGGCGGGATAGACCACCAGCGACGTGCCGCCGATGATGAGCACGTCTGCCTGCCGGATATAGTGGATGGCGCGGGCCATCACGTCCTCATCCAGGGACTCCTCATACAGCACCACGTCCGGCTTAATGATGCCGCCGCAGGTGCAGCGGGGAATGCCGCGGCTCTCCGCGATGCGCTCCACACCGTAGAATTTCCCGCAGCGGGTACAGCGGTTCCGCAGCACGCTGCCGTGGAGCTCAAGGACCTCCTGGCTGCCGGCCTTCTGGTGCAGGCCGTCGATGTTCTGGGTGATGACGGCCTTCAGCTTGCCCTGCCGCTCCCACTCCGCCAGCTTGCGGTGGGCGGCGTTGGGCTGGGCGTCCAGGGCCAGCATTTTGGCCCGGTAGAAGTCGTAGAATTCCTCGGTGTGCGTCTCGTAAAATGTGTGGCTGAGCATGGTCTCCGGCGGGTATTTGAATTTCTGGTGATACAGGCCGTCCACACTGCGGAAGTCCGGGATGCCGGATTCGGTGGACACGCCGGCGCCGCCGAAAAACACGATGTTGTCGCTGCTGTCTGTCAATTCCTTCAGCCTGCGGATGGTTTCGTCCATACTGTCCCTCCATTTCTTTTGTAAGGAGCATACGCTATGAATATTCAGATCTTCGGAAAAAGCAAGTCCTTCGACACGAAAAAGGCGGAGCGCTGGTTCAAGGAGCGCCGCATCAAGTATCAGTACATCGACCTTGTGAGCAAGGGCGTATCGCCGGGGGAGTACCGTTCCATCCGGGCGGCCGTGGGCAGCTTCGACGCGCTGGTGGACAAGGACTGCCGGGCGTATGAGGCGCTGTACATGGCCTATATCACGCCTCAGGCGGCGGAGGAAAAGCTGCTGGAATACCCGGAGCTGTTCGCCGCACCCATTGTCCGCAACGGGAAGCAGGCCACCGTGGGCTATTGCCCGGAGATATGGCAGACCTGGGAATAGGAATAAGGGTTCTCATCCGTGCGCCGCAGGCGCACGGTTTTTTTCGGGCAGGCCGCGGCTTTCACTGTGCGGTGTTGCCCTTAGTCCGTGTAGCTGTGCTCCACCGTGACCACGGCGTAGTAATTGCCGTCCATGGTGCGGACCAGAGCGCGTATCTCCTGCGCTGCCTGGGCCGGGGTCTTGCTGCTGGAGAAGGGCAGCACCGCGTCGAAGATCAGGTTATCGTGTGTGGTGCCCCGGACCACGCGGAAGTCGTGGATGGTCAGACCGGGATCCACCTGCTTCACCAGCGCGGCCACCTGTTCCTTCAGTGCGGTGACGGAGCCGTCGGTGACGATGGGGTCCATGTGGATGACGGCGTGGCAGTGGAGCTTCTCCATCAGTTCCTTTTCAATATTGTCGATCACATCGTGCATGGCCATGATGTCCCCGTGGGCGGGGACCTCCGCGTGGAGGGTGATCATCAGACGGCCGGGGCCGTAGTCGTGGACCACCAGATCGTGTACGCCCAGCACTGTGTCGTTGGAGAGGACGATATCCCGTATCTGCTGCACCAGCGCCGGGTCGGGCGCCTGCCCCAGCAGGGGGGACAGGGTCTCTTTTGCGGCCTTGTAGGCGGAGAACAGGATGAACAGCGCCACCACCAGGCCCACATAGCCGTCCACCGCCAGACCGGTCCATTTGCCGATGAGCATGGCAAGGAGCACCGCCAGGGTGGAGACGGTGTCGGAAAGGCTGTCCGTGGCGGTGGCCTCCATGGCGGCGGACTTGATCTTCCGGCCGACGGCCCGGTTGTACAGCCACATATAGACCTTCACGCACACGGAGGCGGCCATGATGGCGATAGCCATCAGGGAAAAGGTGACGGCCTCCGGATGGAGGATCTTGTCAAAGGAGGACTTGGCCAGCTCCACGCCCATCAGCAGGATCAGGCCCGCTACGATCAGGCCGGATATGTACTCGATGCGGCCGTGGCCAAAGGGGTGGTCGGTGTCCGGCTTTTTGCCCGCCAGACGGAAGCCCAGCAGCGTCACCGCCGAGGAGCCGGCGTCGGACAGGTTGTTGAAGGCGTCCGCCGTGACGGCGATGGAACCGGACAGCTGTCCGGCGAAGAATTTGCCGATGAACAGCAGAATATTCAGTGCGATGCCCACAGCGCCGCACAGGGTGCCGTAGGCGCGGCGGACGGCGGGGGAGGACACGTTGTCCCGGTCAGGAATGAACCAGCGGCTCAGCAATCGTATCATAGCAGTCGTCTCCTTTCGGCGGGTAGACCCGGCGCTTTGTCAGCCAATAGCACAGAGGGATGGCGTACAGCAGTATCTCGTAGGGGATGGCGGACATGTCCGCGCCCAGCATGGCCAGCGGGATGGACACGGAGATGTTCCAGGGGATCAGCGGCGAGAGGACGATGCCGGAGTTCTCGATGTCAAGGGCCATCTCGCCCCTGCCGTGGCCGCGCTTGGTGTAGTCGTCCTCCAGCAGCTGGTTGCACACCACCGCGCAGGTGGACTGGTTGCAGAACACCATGCTGCACACCACGGAGATCGCCGCGCAGGCGGGGAACCGCCCGGCTCTCCGGGCCAGGCGCTGGGCCAGATGCGCCGCGCCGTTCAACACGCCCATGCCGCCCAGCAGCCCGGCGTACAGCCCGGCGCTGACGGCCATGATGGTGGCCGAGACCATGGACATCATGCCGCCGCCGGAGAGCACGTCGTGCAGCGCGCCGGGGGCGGGGAGGTAGCCCAGCACCGCATCCCGCAGGGTGGGCAGCAGAGCGCGGCCCTGGGCGAACACCGTCACCAGCAGCGCCGTCAGCGCACTGACGGCCATGGTGGGCCGGATGGGGACCTTGCACAGCGGCAGGATCAGGATCAGCAGCGCCGGGATGGCCGTCCACCAGCTGAGGCTGAAGGTGCCGGACAGCTGGTCCAGCACACCGCTGTCCACCATGGCCAGCGGGTGCGTTACGGACAGGGCGGCGTAGGCCGCGAGGCTGACCAGATAGGGCAGCCAGCCGGTGCGGTGCATCATGTGCAGGTTGTCATAGAGCTTGGTATCGGTGGCGGCGGCCACCAGCGTGGCGCTGGAGGAGGCCGGCGAGCAGCGGTCGCCGAAGTAGGCGCCGGCCACGATGGTCCCCGCCGTGATGGCCACGCTGACGCCGCCGGAGCGGGCCAAGGCCATCAGGATCACGCCCAGGGTGCCCACCACGCCGAAGGACGTGCCCAGGGCGTAGGAGATGAAGCTGGTCAGCAGGAACGTCACCAGCAGGAACAGCTGCGGCGTGATGATGCGCAGCCCGTGATAGATGAAGAAGGCGATGGTCCCGGCGCTGCGCCACAGGGCGGTGATGGCGCCGATGAGCATGTAGATCACGATCACGCAGCACATTTTGCGGCCCTGCTCCCAGGCGGCGTCCCACATGGCCCGCACGGTCATCCCGCGGCGCAGGCCCAGGGCGGCGAAGGCTGCTATGCCCACCCATATCGCAAGGATCAGGGACTGGCCCCAAAGGATGCAGAGACCCACTGCGGCCAGAAACAGCAGAAAACAGAAGACAGCGCCCATGTTACCTCCCCGGGATGGTCAGCGTCATGCGGCAGCACAGATCATCCAGGTCGCTGTCGGTGGCGGCGGGAAGGCGCAGGCGTCCCCCGCATTTGGCACAGGTCAGGTCCACCGCGCCGCGGCGCACCTGCATGGTGTATTCGTGGCTGCCGCAGGCGCAGGCGATACCGCCCCGGGCGGCGATATCCTTCAGCTCGGACAGCACCTCATACATGATGACGTTGTCGGTGAAGGCCTCATCGGGGGACGATTTTTCCTTGGCCACCCGCAGGGCCAGACCCTCCATGGCCTTTCGCACCTGGGCCTCCTCACCGATGTAGCAGCACAGCTCCTGTTTTACCGGACAGGCCAGGCCGATGCCCCGGCCGTGCAGCAGCGCACCGGCGTCGCACTCCGCCTGGTGGTGCCCGCCGCACACGCCGCAGGGCACCTGGAGCCGGAAGCGCAGGCCGTCCGTCTCGGCGGTCAGAGCTTCTTTGCCGCATTCACATTCCATCCGCGCCGCGGCGGCGTTCAGGGCGAAAACGCTGCGGCTGTGCAGCACGGCCTTGCCGCAGGCCGGACAGATATATCCAAAGCTACGCATTTCTTCCATGACATACGCTCCTTTGTCAACCAAAAGTCACAACAAGTTCCTGTATTATATACCATTTATTCGCTGTTTTCCAGTATTGCGGGAAAAAGAGTTTTACATTATAATGGCGCCGTTATCCCACGCTTCAAAGGATGTGATACCGTGCAGAACAGAAGCTTTGCCGCGGCGGTGAAGGCGGCGTTTCCCCATACCATCCCCATTATGACCGGCTATCTGGCCGTAGGCATGGCCTACGGCGTGCTGATGGCCTCCAAGGGTTACGGCTTTCTGTGGGCGGGCTTTGTCAGTGCCTTTGCGCTTCTGCGGCAGTATGCAGTATGTGGCGATCACGCTGCTGACCACGGCCTTCGACCCCCTGCAGGCCTTTGTGCTGAGTCTGATGGTCAACGCACGGCACCTGTTTTTCTCGCTGGCGCTGCTGCCCAAGTATCGGGGACTGGGCAGGCTGCGGTATTTTATGATCTATACCCTTAGCGATGAGAACTTCTCCCTGTCCTCCTCGGTGGAGCCGCCGGAGGATACGGACCCCACGCTGTTCTACTTTGCCATGAGCTTTTTGACCTGGCTGTACTGGGTGGCGTTCTCCATGCTGGGTGGCCTACTGGGCGGGCTGATCACCTTTGACATCACCGGCATCGACTTTGCCCTGACGGCGCTGTTCGTGGTGCTGTTCATCGAGCAGGTCGTCAAGAAAGAGAACCGTGCCCCCGGCGCTGCCGGTCTGGTGTGCGCTGTGGCGGGTCTGGCCGTTTTCGGCGCGGACAACATGGTCATCCCGGCCATGGTGCTGACCCTGGCGGTCCTGCTGCTGGGAAGGAGGAAGCTATGCGCCTAGACACGATACATTCCCTGATCATCGTGGCGATGGTGGCGCTGGCCACCCAGATCACCCGATGGACGCCGTTCCTGCTGTTCTCTGGGGACAAGAAGCTGCCGAAGGTGGTGGAGGACCTTGGCAGGCTGCTGCCGCCGGCCATGATGGGCCTGCTGGTGGTGTATAGCCTGCGCAGCACCGACCTTCTGGGCGGCAGCCACGGCATTCCGGAGGCCATCGCCGTGGCGGTGACAGCCGGGCTGCACCTGTGGCGGCGGAACACGCTGCTGTCCATCCTGGCGGGCACCGCCTGCTATATGCTGCTGGTACAGCTGGTGTTTTGAAGATCTGTGAAAGCGCCGTCCCGCGGGACGGCGCTTTCATATTTTCCCGTAAACAGCGCACACTACGGTCAATGCTATGTTTGCGAGGTGCGTATCATGGACGTAAAACGCTTGAGCCGGCAGACCTGCCGGTTTTTGCAGCCGCCGGGAGTGGTCAGCTTTGCGGCGGTGGCGGGAAAGCTGGAGGGCGAGGGGCCGCTGGGCGGCTGCTTCGACGCTGTGGGGACGGACGCCTTCTGTGGGAAAAAGACCTGGGAACAGGGCGAGGCACAGATGCAGGCGGATGCCCTGCGTCTGGCCCTGCAAAAGGGCGGGTTGGCGGCGGAGGACGTGGACTGCGCCTTCGCCGGGGATCTGCTGAACCAGAACATTGGGGCCACATTTGCCCTGCGGGATTTCAATATTCCCTTCTATGGGGTATATGGGGCCTGCTCTACTATGGGGGAGACACTGTCGCTGGCCGCTATGGCCGTGGCCTCCGGCGCGGTCCGTATGGCGGCGGCGCAGACCTCCTCCCACTTCTGCACGGCGGAGAGGCAGTATCGGATGCCTCTGCCCTACGGCAGCCAGCGTTCTCCTACTGCCCAGTGGACGGCCACGGCGGCGGGGTGCTGCATTCTGGGGGCCCAGGCGGAGGGACCGTATATCACCCATGTGACCCGGGGACGCATCGTGGATCTGGGTGTGACGGACATGACCAACATGGGCGCGGCCATGGCGCCGGCGGCCTTCGACACCCTGCAGGCAGTGTTCCGGGACACCGGCACCGTACCCGGGGACTATGACCTGATCCTCACCGGCGACCTGGGCGATGTGGGCAGCCGCATCGTGCTGGAGCTGTTCGCCCGGGAAGGCGTGACGCTGGAGAATTACACCGACTGCGGACTGGTGCTCTATGACCGGAAGAGACAGGATATGCACGCCGGCGGCAGCGGATGCGGCTGCTCTGCGGCGGTGCTCTGCGGCTATCTGCTGCCGGAGATGCGCCGGGGCCGGTGGCGGCGGGTGCTGTTCGCCCCCACCGGGGCGCTGCTGAGCCCCACCAGTTCATTTCAAGGGGAGAGCATACCGGGCATCTGCCACGCGGTGGTGCTGGACCGGACGAAGGAGGATGCGTGATGGAGTATCTCAATGCCTTTCTCTGCGGCGGGATGCTGTGCGCCGTTGGCCAGATCATTCTGGACAAGACAAGCCTGACCCCGGCCCGTATTCTGACGGGCTATGTGGTGGCAGGTGTGCTGCTGCAGGCTGTGGGTGTGTATCAGTATATCGTGGACTGGGGCGGCGCCGGGGCCACCGTGCCCCTGACGGGCTTTGGCTACTCCCTGGCGAAGGGCGTGGCCAAAGCGGTGGCGGAGGACGGCTTGCTGGGTGTGCTCACCGGCGGACTGACCGCCACCTCCGGCGGAATCGCCGCGGCGGTGGTGTTTTCCTTGTTGGCGGCACTGCTGGTGCGGCCCAAAGAAAAACGTTGACAAATACCCGGTGGGGGTATATAATGCGACCGTGATCAAAAATACCCCCAGGAGGTATACGACTGTGGAAAATACTTGTTGCTGCTGCCAGGGAAAGACCAAGCACCGCACGCCGGAGGAGCAGAAAAACTCCTGAACCGCCTGTGCCGCATTGAGGGGCAGGTGCGGGGCTTGCAGGAGATGCTGCAGAAGGACGCCTACTGTCCCGACATTCTGATACAGGTATCCGCCGTGGGCGCGGCACTGAACAGCTTTAGCAAAGAGCTGCTGGCTACCCACATCCGCACCTGCGTGGCGGACGGTATCCGACAGGGGGACGACGAGGTCATCGACGAGCTGGTGACCACGCTGCAAAAGCTGATGAAATAAGGAGATGGCAGTATGACAGAGAAATTCGTCATCACCGGCATGACCTGCGCCGCCTGCGCCGCCCATGTGGAAAGAGCCGCGGCTTCGGTGCCCGGCGTACACAGCGCGTCGGTAAATCTGATGCTGGGCTCCCTGGTGTGCGACAGGGACGAAAATGTGGACCCCGCCGCCATTGTGGCCGCCGTGACGGCGGCGGGCTACGGCGCGGCGCCGGAGAGCGAGGCCCGGCGGGACCTGCACGCGGAGCAGGACGCGGCGGTAAAGGCCATGGGCCGCCGGCTGCTGTGGTCGGTGGTGTGTCTGGTGCCGCTGTTTTACCTGAGCATGGGCCATATGATGGGGCTGCCGGTGCCCATGTTCATGCACACGCGGCCCCTGCTGTCGGCCTTTGTGCTGCTGGTGCTGACGGTGCCCATACTGATTTTGAACCGCAGTTATTTCACCGTGGGATTTTCCCGGCTGTTCAAGGGTGCGCCCAATATGGACTCGCTGGTGGCGCTGGGCGCGGCGGCGGGGCTGGTGTACAGCCTGATCGAGATGGGCCTGCTGGCGGCGGGAAAGGTCACGGGTATGCCGGACCTGTACTTCGAGTCGGCGGGCATGATATTGGCGCTGGTGACGGTGGGCAAGTACCTGGAGGAGCGCTCCAAGGGCAAGACGACCGGGGCCATCACCGCCCTGCTGGCGCTGGCGCCGGAGTCCGCCGTGGTGCGCCGGGACGGCAAGGAGGTCACCGTCCCCACCGAGGACATCAAGGCCGGCGAGACGGTCATCGTCCGGCAGGGGGGGCGTATCCCCGTGGACGGCACCGTGACGGCGGGCAGCGGCACCGTGGACGAGTCCGCCCTTACCGGCGAGAGTATGCCGGTGGAGAAGACTGTGGGCGGCAAGGCGGTGTCCGCCACCATCCTCACCGGCGGCTATCTGGAGCTGACGGCGGACCGGGTAGGTGCGGATACCACTCTGTCCCAGATCATTCAGCTGATGGAGCAGGCCGCCAGCGGCAAGGCACCTATCAGCCGTCTGGCGGATAAGATCAGTGCCGTGTTCGTGCCGGTGGTCATTTCCATCGCGCTGCTGGCGGCTATCCTGTGGGCTGCGGTGGGCGGCATGGGTGTGCGCTTCTGCCTGTCCATCGCCATCGCCGTGTTGGTGATTTCCTGCCCCTGCGCTCTGGGCCTGGCCACGCCGGTGGCCATCACTGTGGCTACGGGCAAGGCGGCGGAGCAGGGTATTCTGGTAAAGTCCGCTGCCAGCCTGGAACTGATGGGCCGGGTGGATACGGTGGTGCTGGACAAGACCGGTACCGTCACCGAGGGTAAGCCCCGGGTGACGGATCTGCTGTGCGCCGGCGGCATGACCGAGGATACGCTGCTGTCCGCCGCCGCGTCGCTGGAAAAGCCTTCCGAGCACCCGCTGGCCGGGGCCATCGTGGCCGAGGCGGAAAAGCGCGGTTTGGTCCTGCGGCCGGTGTCCGACTTTACCGCCGTGGCCGGCGGCGGTGTTGCCGCCCGGGCGGAAGGTACATTACTGCTGGCGGGAAATGAGGCATTTATGGAGACGTCCGGCGTGGCCGTCAGCGAGGAGATGAAGTCCGGTGCGGCCAGACTGGCGGAGGACGGTAAAACGCCGCTGTTTATCGCCGCAGGTACATCGCTGCTGGGGGTCATCGCTGTGGCGGACGTGGTCAAGGCGGACAGCGCCGCCGCCATTGCCGCCCTGCGGGAGATGGGCTGCGACGTGGTGCTGCTCACCGGCGACAACCAGCGCACGGCGGACGCCATTGCCCGGCAGGTGGGCGTCAGCCGGGTCATCGCCCAGGTGCTGCCACAGGATAAGGCCCGGGTGGTGCAGGAATTGCAGGCCAAGGGCAAGAAGGTGGCCATGGTGGGCGACGGCATCAACGACGCCCCTGCACTGGTGACGGCGGATGTGGGCCTGGCCATCGGCGCAGGCACGGATGTGGCCATCGAGTCGGCGGACATCGTGCTGATGAAGAGCAGCCTTATGGATATCGCCGACGCGGCGGCCCTGTCCCGGGCCACCCTGCGGAATATCCGTCAGAACCTGTTTTGGGCGTTCTTCTATAATTCTGTGGGCATCCCGGTGGCGGCGGGTGTGCTGTACCCGGCCTTTGGGATCACCCTGAACCCCATGATCGCCGCCGCGGCCATGAGCCTGAGCAGCGTGTGCGTGGTCAGCAACGCCCTGCGTCTGCGGGGCTGGAGGGGCCGCAGACGGGAGGGAACGCCGACTGCAAAAGAGCCACAGCTGGTGCAAAATATAAATAATAACGAAAGCAGTAAGGAGGATACCGCTATGAAAAAGACCATCACTATCAAGGGTATGATGTGTGCCCACTGCGTCTCCCACGTGGAGAAGGCGCTGACCGCCCTGGGCGTACAGGCGGACGTGGATCTGGCGTCCGGGACCGCCGTCGTCACCGGCAACGCCAGTGACGAGGCGCTGAAGAAGGCTGTCGCCGACGCCGGTTACGAGGTCGTGGAGATCAAGTGATGCAAAAAGAGCACCCCCGCAAGGGGGGTGCTTTTTTATGCGCTTTTACGCGGCACCGTCAGTCTCGGTTTCCTCGACAACGGGAGCGGTCTGCGCGGCGGTGCGGGTGACGCTGTCGGCGGTGAGGATGGTGCCCTCGCCCTCAGCGTACCGAATGGCGACGCTGTCGCCTACATTGAAGATGACCGCCTCCGGCTGGTCGGCGGCGGAGATGACGTAGTAGTGCTCGTCACCGGTCAGGCGCAGGTAGTAGCAGGTATTGCCGTCCACCACGGCGGAGCGGATATCCTCCAGCACACCGCTGACTTCGTTCTGGCCCGTCAGGGGCAGATCGGCGTCATCGGCGGATACCAGACCCTTCTCCGCCAGGATGCGGCGGTAGTTGGCCTCACACTGGGCCACCGTGTCGCCGGTGGCCACGATCTGGTACTGGCTGACGTTGACCATGGCGTACATCTTCACCAGCTCGGCGGCGTCCTTCAGCGCCATGAAGTAGGTGGGCTGGTCAGAGATATTCAGCAGCAGGGGGAAGGTGGCCGTGTACTTCATCTGCTGGACCTGACCCTGGGCGCTGTCCATGGCGGAGTACTCCTTGGCGCCGGCCACCAGATAGAACCGCGTCTCCTTGGTGCGCTGGTTGGAGAGAATGAAGCCGATGTTGGACTCATCGGACACCACGGAGGTGACACCGGTGTACATATACACATCGTCACCGATGGCGATGTAGTTATAGCCCTCGGTGGTGACGGTCACGTCCCGCTGGCCGAACAGGGAGTTGATAAAGCCGTTGACATACGCGCCGTGGTAGTCGTACTGCTGCATGATCAGCTCGGCGGTGTAGACGTGATCCACCCAGTTGGGCACGTCGCCGGTCTTGTAGTAGGCGCTCTCGCCGGTGACGGCGTTCACCAGCACGGCACCGATGATATCACGGCCGCCGAACAGGCCGATGGTGTGGCTGACACGGGGGCAGACCCACCACGGGTCGCCGTTCTCGTCGATCTCGAAGGCCGGCTCGTCGAACATATAGGTGGGGTAGTGGAAGCGCAGATGGCGGTACAGGTTGCGGCTGAAGTGCTCGGCGGTGGTGTAGTGGATACCCTCGTCCAGACGGATGACCTCCACGTTCTGGGTCACCATGTCGATAAGCAGATAGGCGGGCAGGCCGTCGGCGCGGTTGTTCAGCCACTTGATGATATCGCCGTAGCGCAGGGGCGTGACGCGGACAGGGCGGCCCTGGTAGTTGATCTGGGTATAGTCGTCGGCCACCTCGAACTGGGAGACCATGTCCGCCAGCTCACCCAGCTTGCGGTTGCCCAGCTTTGTGGCGGAGTTGGCATCCAGCATGGGGATCTGGTCATAGCTGATCTCCTCCACCTCCGCGGCAAAGTCGCCGTCGGTGACGGTCAGCAGGTCGCGGTAGTCCCCGGCGCGGAACAGCTGCCAGCCGATCACCGCGCCCACCAGCGCCGTGGCGATCAGCGCGGCGGCCGCGATGAGGGGCACGGTGCACTGCTTTTTCAAAAAGGTGAAGTAGCCCTTGGCACCGGTGCCCTGAAAGCCGGAGGTCAGTATGGCGCAGCCGCCGTACACGGCGCACACCAGCAGTACAAAGACGTAGAAATCCTCGCTCTTGAGACTGATAGGCGGCAGAACGATATAGAAATACACCGCGGCGAACACCAATGTGACGGCGATGTTCAGCAGCGTGCGGCCCAGGGGCGTGCCCACGGCTTTGCGTTCCTTTTTCGGGCGGGGCTGGCGGCCGAAGCCCTGAAAGTTGGGGTCGTTCCAATTTGTATTCTTCATAGACGGTTCCTTTCTCTGTTGATATGCCTGTTGGTGCTATTATAACCGATGTAGCTTCGTTTGTATAGCAACTTCAGGTTGCAAACGGCAAAATTGCCGCAGAGAGATGCATTTGGCTGTTCACAAATTGTTTACAATAAAAGTCAAAGAAAGTCAAATTACCCTATTGACAAAGTAGGAAAGGCGGTGTAATATATGTTCAAGGTCAAAGAAAGGCAAAGTAAAATGAGCCGAGCTTGACCGAGAGATGCAAACGAAAGGCGGCGAGGATTTGGGTATTTCCGATATTATCGCTGGGTTCATCCAGCAGGAGTTAGACCAGGCGGGCGGTGCGCTGGAGCTACAGCGAGCCGACCTGGCGCAGCGGTTCAACTGCGTGCCCAGCCAGATCAACTATGTGATGTCCACCCGGTTCTCCCCGGAGCATGGCTACATCGTGGAGTCCCGGCGGGGCGGCGGCGGCTACATCCGCATCACGCGGGTGCAGGTGGACCGCCAGACGCTGCTGATGCACGTTATCAACAGTATCGGCGACAGGCTGGACGCGGCCAGCGCACGGGCGATCGCCCAGAACCTGGTCCAGTCCGAGGCCATCAGCCGGGAGCTGGGACAGGCGTTGCTGTCCGCCACCGGCAGCCGGGCTCTGCAGAGTGCCTCTCCGGAGAGCCGGGATGCCCTGCGGGCTGACATATACAAGCAAGTTTTGATCCATTCCGTCTGACGACGGCGTAAGGAGGTTATGATTATGAAGTGTGATCGCTGTGGAAAGAACGAAGCGACGTTCCATTATAAGACCAATATCAACGGCAGAGTGACCGAGGCGCACCTCTGCCCCGACTGTGCCCGGGCCATGGGCTATGCCGGATCCGTAGAGCGCCGCATGAGCAGCTGGTTCGATGACGATTGGTTCGACCGGCCGCTTCCGCATGCTGGAGCCGTTTTTCGGCGGCTTCGGCAGCCGGATGCTGACGGAATTCCCCCAGCCGGTGGATGTGCTGGAGCAGGCGCAGAGCGCCGACCCGGAGAGCAGCGCCGCCGAGGAGCTGCTGCCGAAGGACGAGGCTATGTCTCTGGCGCTGGAGCGTAGGCGCAACGCGCTGGAGACGCAGCTGCACAACGCGGTGGCGGAGGAGCGTTATGAGGACGCCGCCCGCCTGCGTGATGAGCTGAAGGCTCTGGGCGGCAAGGCGTCCTGACGCCGTTCCGCTATGTTAAAATAACAAATCGAAAGGAAGTGTTCCTTTATGTCTGAGAATAAATTTACCCCCCGTGCAGAGGAAGTTCTGCGTTTGAGCCAGGAGGCTGCCGAGGACCTGGGCCACGGCTATGTTGGCTCCGAGCATCTGCTGCTGGGCCTGATCCGTGAGGAGGAGGGCATCGCCCACCGCGTGCTCAGTGAGTTCGGCGTCACCGATGAAATGGTCTGCTCCGTGCTGCAGCGCAGCGTGGGCAAGGGCGTTTCCGGCGCCGCGCCCAGTCAGGGGCTGACGCCCCGCGCCAAGAGCGTGGTGGAGCTGGCTGTGTCCGAGGCGTCCCGCATGGGAAGCAGCGCCATCGGCACCGCCCATCTGCTGATGGGCCTGCTCCGTGAGGGCGGCAACATGGGCCTGCGTATCCTGCGTACCGTGGGCGTGGACCCCAATAAGATGTACAGCGCTGTGCTGAAGAAGCTCAACGATATGCCCCGGGCTGCCGCTGGCGGCGCCTCCGCCCCTAACCGCGAGGCGGACAAGAAGAACAAGACGCTGGCCGAGTACACCCGCGATCTGACCGAGGCCGCCCGCAGCGGCAAGCTGGACCCCGTTATCGGCCGCGATACCGAGATACATCGGGTCATCCAGATTTTGTCCCGCCGCAGTAAGAACAACCCCGTACTCATCGGTGAGCCCGGCGTAGGCAAGACTGCCATCGCCGAGGGACTGGCCGAGCGCATTGCCGCCGGCGATGTGCCCGAGGAGCTGCTGGACAAGCGCATCCTGTCGCTGGACCTCAGCGGCATGGTGGCCGGAACCAAGTACCGCGGCGAGTTCGAGGAGCGCATTAAGAACACCCTGAATGAGGTGAAGAAGGACGGCAACGTCATCCTGTTCATCGACGAGCTGCACACCATCGTGGGCGCAGGCTCCGCCGAGGGCGCCGTGGACGCTGCCAACATCCTGAAGCCCGCCCTGAGCCGCGGCGAGATCCGCGTTATCGGCGCCACCACCCTGAACGAGTACCGCAAGTACATCGAGAAGGATGCCGCACTGGAGCGCCGCTTCCAGCCTGTCACCGTGGGCGAGCCCACCCCCGAGGCTACGCTGGAGATCCTGAAGGGCCTGCGCGACCGCTATGAGGCGCACCACAAGCTGACCATCACCGACGAGGCGCTGGATGCCGCAGTGCAGCTGTCCAAGCGGTACATCGGTGACCGGTTCCTGCCGGATAAGGCCATCGACCTGATGGACGAGGCCGCTTCGCAGGTCCGCATGACCGCCGAGAGAGTTCCTCTCCAGACCTGAAGGCCCTGGAGGAGAAGATCACCGCCCTGCACCGGGAGAAGAACGATGCCATCGCCGCCCAGGACTTCGAGAAGGCCGCGCAGCTGCGCGATATCGAGAAGGACTACCAGGAGCAGGTGGACATCGAGCGCGACAAGTGGCGCAAGAGCCTGTCCCAGAACCGGGGCACCGTCACCGCGGATGATATCGCCAAGGTGGTGGCCGGCTGGACCGGTATTCCCGTCACCCGCCTGACCGAGGATGAGTCCATGCGCCTGCTGAAGCTGGAGGAGAAGCTCCACCAGCGTGTGGTGGGTCAGGACGATGCCGTGACCGCCGTGGCCAAGGCTATTCGCCGCAGCCGTGTGGGTCTGAAGGACCCCAAGCGGCCCATCGGCTCCTTCCTGTTCCTGGGCCCCACGGGCGTGGGCAAGACTGAACTGTGCAAGACCCTGGCGGAGTCTATGTTCGGCGACGAGAACGCCATGGTGCGTATCGATATGTCCGAGTACATGGAGAAGCACACGGTGTCTCGCCTGATCGGCTCGCCTCCCGGCTATGTGGGCCACGAGGAGGGCGGCCAGCTGACTGAGAAGGTGCGCCGTAAGCCCTATTCCGTGGTGCTGTTCGATGAGATCGAGAAGGCCCACGAGGATGTGTGGAACATCCTGCTGCAGATCCTGGAGGACGGCCTGGTCACCGACTCCCAGGGCCGCACGGTGGACTTCAAGAATACCGTCATCGTCATGACATCCAACGTGGGCGCCCGGAACATCACCGATGCCGCCGCCAAGCTGGGCTTTGACGGCGACGAAAAGGGCGGGAAGGAAACTGAGGAGGCGCGCTTCGCCCGTATCCGCGAGGCGGTCATGACCGACCTGAAGCACACCTTCCGCCCCGAGTTCCTGAACCGTATCGATGAGATCATCGTGTTCCGTCAGCTGACCCAGGAGAACATCGTGGAGATCGCCCGCCGTATGCTCACCGTTACCGGCAAGCGCATGGCCCAGCAGGGGATCACCCTGATCTCCGACGATGACGCCGTGGCCGAGTTGGCCCGTGACGGCTTTGATCCCCAGTACGGTGCCCGTCCTCTGCGCCGGGCCATCCAGAACCAGGTGGAGGATGCTGTAGCGGAGTTGATGCTGGAGGGTAAGCTGAAGTCCGGCGATACCGCCCATGTCCGTCTGCGGGACGGCAAGGTGGTCATCGACAGCGAGGCGGTTCCTGCTGAAGCTGTGTCTGCGGCGGAAGCGCCCGCCGAGACGGCCGCTATCCCTGCGGAGAAATAAACAAAAAGGAACGCCCTTGGGCCATTGCCCAAGGGCGTTCCTTTTTTGTCCTATTGCTTCTTCGCGCGAAGAGAAGGTTTACAGGGTGTCAAGCGCCTGCTTCAGGTCGGCGATGAGGTCCTCGGCGTTCTCCAGACCCACGGATAGACGGATCAGGCCGGCGGCGATTCCGGAGGCGGCCAGTTCCTCCTCGGTGTAGGTGGAGTGCGTCATGGAGGCGGGGTGCTCGATCAGCGTCTCGGCGTCGCCCAGAGACACAGCCACCGTCACCAGGTGCAGGGCGTTCACCAGCTTCACGCCGGCGGCACGGCCCCCCTTGACCTCGAAGGACAGCATACCGCCGAAGTCACGCATCTGGCGGCGGGCGATGTCATGGCCGGGATGGTCGATCAGGCCGGGATAGTAGACCTTCTCCACGGCGGGGTGGTCATACAGGAACTCTGCAACGGCCTTGGCGTTGGCGCAGTGCTTCTGCATACGGATCTCCAGGGTCTTCAGGCCGCGGAGGATCAGGAAGGCGCAGAAGGGATCCATCACTGCGCCGGTCATATCCTTCAGGCCGAACATACGTACCTCATTGCAGAATTCGGCGGAGCCCACCACAAAGCCCGCGATCACGTCGCCGTGGCCGTTCAGGTACTTGGTGGCGGAGTGCACCACCACGTCTGCGCCCAGCTCCAGCGGCCGCTGGAGGTACGGGGAAGCGAAGGTGTTGTCGCAGATGACCTTGATGTCCTTGTTGTAGCCGTGGGCCAGTGCCGCCACGGCAGAGATGTCTGCGATCTTCAGGTTGGGGTTGGCGGGCGTCTCCAGATACACCGCGCAGGTGTTGGGCTTCAGCGCCTTGCGCACAGCATCCAGGTCGGAGGTGTCCACAAAGCTGACCTCCACGCCGTAGCGGGTCATGCCGTGGTTCAGAAGGGCGAAGGTGCAGCCGTACAGGGTGCCGTCGGCCACGATATGCTTGCCAGCGCCGGCTACGGTCCACAGCGCGGAGGAGATGGCGCCCATGCCGGAGGCGGCGGCCACGCAGGCCTCACCGCTTTCCAGGGCAGCGACCTTGGCCTCCAGCACCGAGGTGGTGGGGTTGGACAGGCGGGTGTAGATATAGCCCGCTTCTTCACCGGCGAAGCGGCGCCCGCCCTGCTCACAGCTGTCAAATACGAAGGTGGAGGTCTGGAAAATAGGGGTGGTCAGTGCGCCGTACTGGGTGTCCTTCACGTTTCCGGCGTGAATGGCTTTTGTACCGAAGCCGCAATCCTTGTTCAGCATGGGTCGTCCTCCTTGCACTATAATGTAACAATAAAGTGTACAGGACCATACGGCCCTTTGCCATAAGGGTAACATATCTGAACCCGACGGTGGTAGCGGCAAAATGCGCCAGCTCGCTATCAATTGGAATTGTAGCTAAAACAGATAATTTCGGAATATATTTTTGTGCAGAATGCTGTATTGCGTGGAAATCGCAAAAAGTTTTAGCGGAAATTAGACATCGTGCCGAAAAATACGGCAAAATGGCGGCGGATTTTTGTCGGGGAACATGATAAATGAAACAGATAACGATGGGCGCGATTTGCGGGAAACGGTTGCCATTTCCGCCGGAATGTGGTATAAGAGAGACAGAGAGTGCGCCCGGTGTCCGCCGGGTACATGCAGCTTACAGGAGGTCATCACCATGAAGAAGATCATCGCCACCACCAATGCTCCCGCCGCCATCGGCCCCTATTCCCAGGCCATCGACTGCGGCAGCTTCCTGGTCACCAGCGGCCAGGTACCCTTCGACCCCAAGACCGGCGAGTTCGTTCCCGGCGGCATTACCAGGAGCAGACCCGCCAGGTGTTCCGCAACATCAAGGCCATTGTGGAGGCCGCCGGCCTGACCATGGACAATGTGGTCAAGACCACCGTGTTCCTGCAGCACATGAGCGACTTTGCCGCCATGAACGCGGTGTACGCCGAGTTCTTCACCGAGGGCCAGTACCCCGCCCGCAGCGCCGTGGAAGTGGGCGCTCTGCCCCGGGGCGCGCTGGTGGAGATCGAGACCATCTGCGTCAAGTAAAGAATCCGGCAAATAAAGAGAGCCGCCCCTTAGGGGCGGCTCTCTTTATGCCTCCTGGTTCAATTCCGAGACGATATCCTTCAGAATGGCGATGAACTTCTCGCCGTAGTCCGTCAGCGGTACGTCCCGGGGCCGTATGACCCCAAGGCGCATATCCGGCACGTCGCCGATCAGCGGCAGCGTCATCAGCCGGTCATCGCCGTAGCCGTCCGGCAGTACGCCGCTGCCGGTGGAAACGCAGTCCGTGTGGGCCATGACATTGTAGGCCGTGGCGCGGTCGCTGACGGACACTACCCGGTCAAACTCCGCGCCGGTGCCTACCACCGCCTCCTCGGCGAAGTGGTAGTTGCTGTCTGACTGGGTAAATACCGCGTAGGGGTAGGCATACAGCTGCTCCAGCCGCACGGCGCGTTCGCCGGACAGGGGGTGGCCCTTCCGCAGAAACACCCGGGGGCGGATGTTCACCAAAGGCTGGAACGTCAGGTTCTTCTCCCGCAGGATACGGCCGATGAAATGCTCTGTCATGTCCGACACGAAGATGATGCCGAAGGCGCTGCGCCGCGCCGTCACCTCGTCGATGACCGCTGCCATCTCCATCTCCTTGAAGCTCACCTGGATATGCGGCTCGTCCAGCAGGTGCAGGAACTCCACGAATGCCTTGGCGCAGAAGGGATAGCGCTGTGATGCCACCGACAGGGATACCCGGTCGGCAGCCCGGCGCTCGCTGTAATAGCGCTCCAGCTTCCGGCTGCGCTCCACCAGCGGCGCGATCTGCGCCGTCAGCTCCCGGCCCTCCTCCGTCAGCGTCACGCCCCGGTTGGTCCGCAGAAAGATGGTCACGCCCAGCTCCCGTTCCACCTCGGCGATGGCCGCCGACAGGGCCGACTGAGACAGAAACAGGTTCCGCGCCGCCCGGTTCATGGACCCGCAGCGGTCCACCTCCAATATATAGCTCATTTGCAGCAATGTCATCGCGCCGCGCCCCTTTCCCACCGTTTCTTGCCTTTACTATACCAAAAACCGCGCCCCCTGTAAATAGAATTGACAGATATACGGCCCATCGTGTATAATCGCCGGTGATATACCGTATATATTGCTCTATATAGGAGGCGTACTATGAAACGAGTTATCACCGCTCTGCTGGCGGCCCTGCTGGCTCTGTCGCTGGCGGCCTGCGGCAGCAGAGTCGAGACAAAGAAGCTGGCGGGCACCTGGACGTGTACGATCGATGTGACTGACCGCATGAACGCGGCGGCGGAGCAGGCGCTGGGTCTGTCCGCGGCGGACGGCACAGCGCAGATGCCGCTGCAGCTGGTCCTCACCGTGACCGAGGACGGCGCCTATACCCTCCGCTACGACAGCGACGCCGCCCGCACGGCGTTGGATGCCTATGCCGCGGCGCTGCGCCCGGCGGCGGTGGAGAGCGTCTATGCCGCTGCGGAGGAGCAGGGCCTCTCCCGTGAGGAATACGACGCGGCCATGGAGAAGGCCGGCATCACCATGGACGATATGGTGGCGGCCATTTTCGCCGGGTGGACGAGGAGGAGCTGCTCTCCCTGCTCACCGGCCGCAGCGCCGCGCTCACCGGCTATTGCAGGGCGGAGGGCGGCCAGCTGTATCTGGCGGATACCGCCGCCGACCTGACCGAGACGGCGGACTGTCTGAGCTATACCCTTTCCGATGGGACCATGACCTGGACCGACGCGCAGGGTGAGCTCAGCAGCCAGCTGACGGAACAGGAGCAGGAGCTGCTCCGCGTGCCCCTGACTTGGACAAAACAGGAGGAGAGCAAATAAAAAAGAGCGCCCTGTGGGCGCTCTTTTCCTTTGCCTTAAAATGCCTCAAAAATCCAGCTCCGTGCGGGTGCAGATCTCCTTGATCTTGGCCTGCAGGCGTTTCAGATCCTCGAAGGTCTCCGGCTTTTTCCGGGGGTCCCGCAGCAGGGCGGCGGGGTGATACAGCGCCATCATCAAGCAGCCGTCCTTCTCGAAGAACTGGCCGTGCTCCTGGCTGATCTTAAAGTCCGGGCGGATGATCTCCATGGCGCTGACGCGGCCCAGACACACGATGATCTTGGGCTGCATCAATGCCCGCTGCCGCTGGAGGTAGCCCTTGCAGGCGTCCTTCTCCGTGTTCATGGGGTCCCGGTTCTCCGGCGGGCGGCACTTAACAGAGTTGGTGATATACAGGCGGCTGCGGTCCAGCCCGATCATCTTCAGCATATCGTCCAGCAGCTTGCCGCCCCGGCCCACGAAGGGCTCGCCCTGCTTGTCCTCGTTAGCGCCGGGGGCTTCGCCGATGATCATGATCTCCGCATCCTCCCGGCCCACGCCGAAGACCACGTTGGTGCGCGTTTCCGCCAGTGTACAGGCGTGACAGCGCAGACATTCCTGTCGCAGGGTTTCCCACTCGGTCATAGTCGTTTCTCCTTTATCTCTCTGCGAACGGGCTTACTTTTCCAATCTGGACAGCAGCCACGCTTCAATGTTCTTCGTAATATCCGCAGTGTATGCCTTTTCGTTGAGTATCTCATGCCGCAGGCCCGGATACAGCTTCAGCGTGCAGTCCCGCATACCGGCAGCCCGGAAGGCGTCATAGGTCTGGCGCACGCCCTTGCCGCAATTGCCCACCGGGTCCTTGTCGCCAGCTACGAACAGCACCGGCATTTCCCTGTCCATCTGCCGCAGATGGCTCTGCCGCTGGTTAAAGCGTATGCCGTGCAGCATCTGGCGGAACAGGCCCACCGTGGCGTCCGCGCCGCAGAGGGGGTCGGCGATGTAGTCGTCCACGTTGCTCTCGTCGGCGGAGAGCCAGTCCACCTTCGTGCGGTTGGGGGCGAACAGCTTGTTGTAGCTGCCGAAGGCCAGCTCCGTCACCAGCTCGCTGGTGGCGTTCTCGCCGCTGACGGCGGCGATGGCATTGGCCAGCGCCAGCCCGCCGGTGATGGCTGCCCGGGGCTGCCAGCCGGTGCCCATGATGACCGCCGCCTTCACCGTGCCGGGATAGCGGATCAGGTATGTCCGGGTCAGGAAGGAGCCCATGCTGTGGCCCATGATGCACAGCGGTGCGTCCGGATAGCGCTGCTTCAGCCGTTGATGCAGCACGTAGATGTCATCCACTACCGTGTTCCAGGTGTTGCCGTCGCCGAAATAGACGGGGGTGCCGCCCTCCGGCAGCGACTTGCCGTGGCCTAAGTGGTCGTGTCCGGCCACGACGATGCCCTGTTCGTTCAGCGCCCGGGCAAAGCCGTCGTACCGGGCGATATGCTCGGCCACGCCGTGACAGATCTGCAGTACAGCGCGGACGGCCACGCCCTCCGGCTCCCACAGCATCCCGTGGAGCTGGGTCTTGCCGTCGCTGGACAGAAACGTGAATTCACTCAAATTTGTCATGGTGTATCCGCTCCTTTCATGGTATAATTCTTATCATCATACAGTGTACCACAAAAATCCGGAAATGAAAAGAGGGTTCGCCATGTCGCAGTACATATTGGCGCTGGATCAGGGCACCACCAGCTCCCGCGCCATCGCCTTTGACCGGTCGGGGAATATCGCCGCCCTAAGCCAGCAGTCCCTGCCCCAGCACTATCCCCAGGCGGGGTGGGTGGAGCACGACCCCCTGGAGATATGGGACACCCAGCGCCGCGCCGCGGCGGAGGTCATCGCCCGGCTGCCGGAGGGCAGCGTGGCGGGGATCGGCGTCACCAACCAACGGGAGACGACGATCCTCTGGGATAAGGCCACCGGTGAACCGGTGTATAACGCCATCGTCTGGCAGTGCCGCCGGACGGCGGAGCTGTGTGAGGAGCTGAAGCGCCGGGGGCTGGAGGAGCGCATCCGCTCGGCCACGGGGCTGCTGATCGACGCCTACTTCTCCGGCAGCAAGATCCGCTGGATACTGGACAATGTGCCCGGCGTCCGCCGCCGGGCCGAACGGGGCGAGGTGCTGTTCGGTACCGTGGAGAGCTGGTTGATCTGGAAGCTCACCGGCCGGCATGTCACCGACTACGCCAACGCCAGCCGCACCATGCTTTTTGATATCCACCGCCTGGCCTGGGATGAGGAGCTGTGCGGCATTCTGGGGGTCCCTACGGCCATGCTGCCGCAGCCCGTGCCCAACAGCGCCGTCTACGGCACGGTGCAGCCCGGTATCCCGGGGCTGGAGTCCCTGGCGGGCGTCCCGGTCTGCGGCGGCGCGGGCGATCAGCAGTCCGCCCTGTTCGGCCAGGCCTGCTTCGCTCCCGGCGAAGCCAAGAACACCTACGGCACCGGCTGCTTCACCCTGATGAACGTGGGCGAAAAGCCTGTGCGCTCCCGCGCCGGATTGCTGACCTCCGTGGCCTGGCAGGTGGACGGAAAGACCACCTATGCCCTGGAGGGCAGTGTGTTCAACGCCGGCAGCACCATCCAGTGGCTCCGGGATGAGCTGCACCTCATCGACTCTGCCCCGGAGTGCGACCGCCTGGCGGAGTCCGTGCCGGATTCCGGCGGCGTGGTGGTGGTGCCGGCCTTCACGGCCTGGGCGCGCCCTATTGGGACATGTACGCCCGGGGGGCTATCCTGGGCGTCACCCGGGGCACGGGCCGGGCCCATGTGGCCCGGGCGGTGCTGGAATGCATCGCCTATCAGGTGACGGACCTGATGCTGGCCATGCGCCAGGACGCCGGCTGCGACATCGCCCTCCTGCGGGCGGACGGCGGGGCCAGCGTGTCGGATATCCTCTGCAGCTGCAGGCGGATCTGCTGCGTATCCCTGTGGATCGGCCGGAGATGGTGGAGACCACCGCCTTCGGTGCGGCGGCGCTGGCGGGGCTCAGCTGCGGATTCTGGCGGGATATGGACGAGATCGCCGCCCTGCGCCGCAGCCAGAGGATGTTCCTGCCGGAGCGCCCGCAGGCGGACTGCGACGCCTATTACCGTCTGTGGAAACGGGCTGTTTCCCGGGCCGCTGACTGGATAGAGCATTTGATTTCGCCATAGCTTGCAACCGCTGAAAAAACGCGCTATACTGGCGTCAACAGGAATAATCGTGCACTGTCGCGGCGGGAAAGGAGATATCTATTATCTATGGGTATTCTCAATGACATCAGCAAGAAGGCGCAGGAGTACGCCGGCATCGCCGTGGACAAGGCCAAGGACCTGGCCGAAGTGGCCGCGGACAAGGCTCAGACCCTCAGTGACACCGCCAAGACCAATATGGCTATTATGAACGAGCAGCGTGAGATCGAGAAGAACTATCGCGCCATCGGCGAGTGGTTCGTGGCGGAGCACCAGAGCGACGTCCCCGACGCCGTCAAGGATGTGGTGGCCGCCGTCAACGCCAGCAAGGAGAAGATCGCCCAGCTGGAGGCCAGCAAGCCCCGGAAGGACGAGCCGGCGGTGGACGAGTCTGAGGTGACCTTCAAGGTCTGCCCCGTCTGCGGCGCCGCCAGCGACAGCAACTTCTGCCCCCACTGCGGCGCGCCCCGTTTCATAAAAAGGAAGGCCCGCGAGGGCCTTCCTTTTACTTTTCGTTGGGCATCTTCCAGCCGTTGTGGTCGGTGTGCAGCAGATGGTGGGACTTTTCGCCCAGCGGAGCTTTCAGGAATTCCCGGTACAGCGCCTGCACGTCCTTGTTCCGGTGGGAGAACCGCACCTTGGCACTCTTGTCGATGCTCCACAGGATATCGCCGCGATATGCCGCCAGCTCCTGCCCGTCGTGTATGGGCTGTCCGCCGCCGCTGGCGCACCCGCCGGGACAGGCCATTACCTCAACGAAGTCGTAATCCACATCGCCCTCGTCGATGGCGTGCATCAGCTTACGGGTGTTGCCCAGTCCGCTGACCACTGCCACGCGGACGTTGCCCGCGCCGGGGATGGTGAATACGGCCTCCTTCCAGCTGTCCATACCGCGTACGGCGGAGAAGGCGTCCGGCTTCGGTTCCTTGCCGGTAATGAGATAGTACGCGCTCCGCAGAGCCGCGTCCATCACGCCGCCGGTGGCGCCGAAGACCACCGCCGCGCCGGTGCCGGTGCCCAGCGGACTGTCAAAGGGTGTTTCTGGCAGCACCGCGGGATTGATCTGTTCGCCCCGCAGCATCCGCACGATCTCGCGGGTGGTCAGCACCACATCCACGTCCGGGTCTCCCTGCTCGTCCTTCATGGTGGGCAGCGCACACTCCGCCTTCTTGGCGGTGCAGGGCATGATGGACACCACAAACAGCTTCTTGGGGTCCACGCCGATCTTCTGGGCAAAGTAGCTCTTGGCGACGGCACCGAACATCTGCTGGGGGCTCTTGGCGGTGGACAGGTTTTCCGTATATGACGGGAATTGTCCCTTCAGGAACCGCACCCAGCCGGGACAGCAGCTGGTGAACATGGGCCAGTGGTATTTGTTCCGGTGGGTAAAGCGCTCGATGAACTCACTGCCCTCCTCCATGATCGTCAGGTCGGCGGCGAAGTCGGTGTCGAAAACGTAGTCGAAGCCCATGGTCTTCAGCGCCGTCACCATGCGCTCCGCCGTGGCAAACTTGGGGTCCAGATGATAAAACTCTGCCCAGGCCGCCCGCACCGCCGGTGCGACCTGCACCACGGTGATCCGGTCCTTGTTCGCCAGCGCATCGAACACCTTGCCGGTGTCGTCGTGCTCCTGCAGACCGCCCACGGGACAGTGGGTGATGCACTGGCCACAGAAGGTGCAGTCGCTCTCGCCCAGGGTCCTGGTGTGGGCCACGCCCACGGTGGTGCGAGTACCGGTGCCCATCAGGTCCCAGATGCCCATGCCCTGGATCTTTTCGCATACCTGGATGCACCGCATACACTTCACGCAGCGGTTTTCGATACGCACCACCGGATTGGAGTAGTCCGTGGGGATGTTTTTCAGGTCGTCGATATAGTGGTCGCCCAGCAGGTTATAGTCGTTGGTCAGCTGCTGGAGCTTGCAGTTGCCGCTGCGGGTGCACTTGGTGCACTTCGTCTCATGCTGGCTCAGCAGCAGCCGCAGATTGACTCGCCGGGCCTCGCGGACACGGGGTGAGCTGGTGTACACCACCATGCCCTCGCTGACAGCGCTGTCGCAGGAGGGCACCAGCCGTGCATAGCCCTCCACCTCCACCATGCAGATGCGGCACGCGCCGATCTCGTTGATGTCCTTCAGATAGCACAGGGTGGGGATGCTGATCCGCAGGGTCTGGGCCGCTTCCAGAATGGTGGTGCCTTCCGGCACCGATACGGTCCGCCCGTCGATGGTCAGAGTTACCATTTTTCGTTCCTCCCTCCCCGGAAAATGCCGTAGCCGTAGTGGTCGCACCGCAGGCAGCGGGACGCCTCGGTTCGCGCGCCCTCCTCGGTGAGCCCGCACTCGATATCCTCAAAGTCGCACCGGCGCTCGCAGGCCTCGCGTTCCGTGGTGTTGATGCGTCCGTGGGGTGCGCGGTTGTTCAGCCGCGGTGCCGGGATGTCCAGCTCCACCTTGATCTCATGCTGGAAGCCCAGGTGCTCGTCGATGTTGGCCGCCGCCACCTTGCCGGCGGCAATGGCGCGGATAGCGGTGGCCGGCCCGGTGACGCAGTCACCACCGGCGAATACGTTATCCATGTCGCCCACCTGACCGGACAGTCCCGCTACGAACGTGCCGCGCTTGATGGGTACGCCCGCCTGCTCGAAGCCCTGGATCTCGATGCCCTGGCCGATGGCCACCACGATGATATCCGCCGGGATGCGTACCTCCGGCAGGTCGGCCTTGTTGGGCCGGGGCCGCCCGGACTTATCCGCCTCGCCAATGATCTGGGGCTGCACCCACAGCGCGGCGGCATTGCCATCCTCGTCGGCCTCGATGTGGGAGGGGGCCATCAGGGCGGCGATCTCTGCACCCTCGGCCATGGCGCCCGTCACCTCGTCCGGCAGGGCGGTCATGTCCTCGATGCGGCGGCGGTACACGCACGTCACCTTCTCCGCCCCCAGGCGGATAGAACTGCGGGTCACGTCCATAGCCACGTTGCCGCCGCCGATGACCACCACCCGCTTGCCGGTGAAGTCCGGCATCACGTCGTCGCCTATGGAGCGCAGCATCTCCACCGCGGACATCACGTTCTTGCTGTCCTCGCCGGGGATGCCCACTTTCTTGTCCTGATGGGCGCCGATGGCGATGTACAGGCAGTCATACTCCTTCAGCAGGTCCTCTATCCACAGCTGGGTGCCCACGGTCACGCCGGTGTGTGCCTCAATGCCCAAAGAGAGGATGGAGGCGATCTCCGCGTCCAGCAGGTGCCGGGGGAAGCGGTAGTTGGGGATGCCGTAGCGCAGCATACCGCCCAGCTTCTCCCGTTCCTCGAATACCGTCACCTTGTGACCCATCAGGGCCAGGTAATAGGCGCAACTCAGGCCGCTGGGCCCGCCGCCGATAATGGCCACCTTCTTGCCGGTGGGCGGCGCGCAGGGCGGCTGGGGCACGTCTCCGGCAGTGTCCACGGCGTAGCGCTTCAGCCCGCGGATGTTGATGGCGTCGTCGATCATGTTCCGGCGGCACCGCGCCTCGCAGGGGTGCTCGCAGATGTAAGCACAGGCCACGGGGAAGGGATTGTCCTTACGGATCAGCCGCACCGCATCGGCGCAGCGTCCCTCGCCTATCAGGGCCATATAGCCGGGTACGTCCACACCGGCGGGACACAGGGCCACGCAGGGCACCGGCAGCTGCAAGCCCGCCAGACAGCGGTGGTGCAGGATGTGTTCCTCGTAGTCATCCCGGAAGCCCTCCAGCCCGTCCAGCACCAGTCGGGCGGCGTCGCGCCCGATGGCGCAGTCGGCGGTGTTCACCACGGTCCGCGCCGTTTTCTCGATAATGGCCAGGGTGCCCATGTCGGCGGTGCCGTCCAGCACGGTGGCGATGAGCTTGCTCAGCTGCCCCAGACCGATACGGCAGGGCACGCACTTGCCGCAGGACTGGGCGTGGCACAGCTGCAAAAACGACAGGGACATATCCACCGGACAGAGGCCCGGAGGACTGGCGGCGATGCGGCGCTCCACGTCCCGGTAGAGATTATCCACCACGGTCTGGGCGCGGCTTGGGTTCTTGATGTCGAGTCTGCTCAAGGGGGTCACTCCTTCCGTCTGCACTGCGCGGAAGCGTGTCCGCGCAGCGCTTGGAAATTATAAGTTAAACAAAAGAATGACACAAAATCCACCAAAAGTCAACATAAGAAAAAAGATTGTTTTCATAAGAGGAAATTATCGTAAATTGCCTGGTTTTTAACGTTATTTACAACACAAACCGATAGATTTAAAGCGTGAAAGTTTCTTCAAAGGAAACGTCAGAAGACTGCCTGCGCAGGGAACGGCGTCCCGCGGCGTCCCGATCTGCGGCCATCAAAAAAGAGCACCGCCGCAGCGGTGCTCCCTTTTAGGTTCTTATGCTCTTATACGCGGCCACTGCGCAGGTAGCCATAGTTCTTCTTGAGTATGTTGCGGAAGAAGCGGCATGCACAGCACCGTATCCGCCGCGATCCACGCCATGGGGTCGGCGGCGCAGAGGGCGTAGAAGGCCATGGCCGGTGCATCGGCGCTGACGGCGCCGCCGGCAAGCAGCCCCGGCAGCACCAGACACACGGTGATACGCGCCACCAGCTCTGCCGCGCCTGCGCCCAGCACGAAGCCGCTGCGCCCGATGCCCTGCACGCAGTTGCGCACCACAAAGACGAAGCCCAGAAACAGGTACATGGAGAAGTCCACATACAGCAGCGAGTTGCCGTAGCGCACCGCGTCCGGCGTCACCTTGTCGGCGCTGAGGAACACATGGTAGCAGAAGTCGCCCCTTGTCAGCAGCAGACCCGTGCCCGCCGCCAGAATCGCCAGAATGGACACCATGCCCAGCGCCTGCAGCGTGCCCCGGCGAATGCGGTCGTACTGACCTGCGCCCAGATTCTGCGCCGTGAAGCTGGTCATGGCGCCGCCCAGCGCGTTCATGGGCGTGGCCACCAGATTGAACAGCCGGTTGGCTGCGCCAAAGCCATTCTGCGCCGCATTGGACACCATCACACCGTCCCGCATATCGAATTGCACCACGCCGCCCTGCATGACGATGATGCCCACCGCCAGCACGGAGAACTGCAGGCCCAAGGGGATGCCGCGGACCAGGTGCCGTTTCACATCCATCATGGTGATGTGCCAGTCGGCCCTGTGCAGACGCAGCACCGGATAGCGCACAAAGGCGTAGATAAAGCAGCCGATGGTGCTGACCAGCTGCGCCAGCACCGTGGCAAGGGCTGCGCCCGCCACGCCCCAGCGGAACACCAGAATGAACGCCAGATCCAGCCCCACGTTCAGCACCGTGGAGAACAGCAGGAACAGCAGCGGTGTCACGGAATCGCCCATGGCGCGCAGGAAGGAGCAGATGAAGTTGTAAAACAGCTGCGCGCCGATACCGGCGAAGATGATGGCGCAGTAGGTGTGCGCCGCGGTGTACACCTCGTGGTGGGCGGGCGTCACGTTGATCCACGCCAGCATGGGATCCAGCAGCACCAGCGCCAGCGCCGTCAGCACCACCGTCAGCGCGGCGGACAGCAGCAGCTGCGTGGCCAGCGAGCGCCGCACGCCCCGTTCGTCGTGCATGCCCACATAGTAGGACGTGATGACGCAGAAGCCTGCGCTGACGCCGAAGGCGAACTGCAAAAAGATGAACACCAGAGAATTGGTATCGTTGACGCCGGCCACCTCGGCGGCGGTCAGCGTCTGACCAACGATGGCCGCGTCGCTGATGGAGTACACCTGCTGCAAAAGGTAGGACAGGATCACCGGCAGAGAAAACAGGAGGATCACCTTCCAGCACGGCCCCTGGGTCAGGTCGATGGGCTCCCTTCTTTTATGTGCTGTTTTCACAGAAATCTCTCCCTTCTTTTGTATAGTATAGACAATTATCTCTCTCAGAGCGCCGATTATAATACCTTGCGGCGCCGTTGTCAAGAGCTCTTTTGTAAAAAATCCGTCCACCGGTCATTCCCGGTACCGCGCCGCCGTTTTCCGTGCATTTTGCGGCGCATTTCCGCTTTCCGCCAGTGGACACAGCCGGTATTTCGTTGCACTTTCTGTCACTTTGTGGTAATATATCATCGACACAAATGAAAAGGGGAGGTCACTTGATATGAGATCCGATGGCACAAAAAGTCACCTGTGCGTATGCTTGTCTACCTGCTGCTTCTCGCGGCGGTGGTGGCCCTGGGCTATTTCACCGACATCGTTGACTTCACGGAGCTGAAGGCTGTTTTTTCTCTGAAGCTCACCGCACTGCTGAAGCTGGCTGTCATGGTCCTGCTGGTGCTGCTGGTGTCCAACCTGGTCATCTTCATTCTGCACGGTATCAAGCCCCGCACCCACCGCGGCGGGTCTGTGCTGTCGCTGCTGAGCAGCCTGGTCAAATATGTGGCCGGCATCATCATCGTCTGCCAGAGTCTGTCCCTGCTGGGCGTTAACGTGGGCACCATCATCGCCAGCGTCGGCGTGCTGGCCCTGGTGGTCGGCTTCAGCGCCGAGAGTCTCATCGCTGACGTGGTCATCGGCGCCTTCATGCTGCTGGAGAACCAGTACAACGTGGGCGACATCGTGGAGGTCAACGGTTTCCGGGGCGTGGTCACCAAGATCGGAATCCGCACCACCTCCATCACCGACGGCGGCGACAATGTGAAGATCATCAACAACTCGGAGATGAAGAATATCCTCAACCGTTCCGATAACAACTCCTGGTCTGTCAGCGATATCTCCATCCCCTATGAGACAGACCTGGAGAAGCTGGAGGCGCAGCTGCCCGCCCTGCTGGAGGAGATTTTCCGCGCCCGGGGCGACGTGATGCTGGATGTGCCCCAGTACCTGGGCGTCCAGACGCTGGACGCCTCCGGCATCGTCCTGCGCTTCTGGGTAAAGGTGGCGGAGAAGAACATCTACGCCGGCGCCCGCGCCCTGAACCGTGAGCTGCTGCTGGGCTTCCGCCGTCTGGGTGTGGAGTGCCCCTTCCCTCAGATGGACGTACACATGAAATAAGCCATGGAAGAGAAGAACAAGGAGTTCACCCTGGCGCAGGAGCACGCCGCCCCTCCGCCGGAGTGCGCTGCCCTCCCGCCGGAGGTCCTGCCGCCGGACACCGTCCTTCCCGGCGAGGCCTCCGCCGCGGAAAGTGCCGCCGCGCTGAAAAAGAAGACCGCCAAGTGGAAAAAGATCGCCATTATGCTGGTGGGCCTGTCGGCCATGACGGCGGTGGCCGTCACCGGCGGCGGCACAGCGGAGGATCCCGTCCCCGCAACGCCGGACACCCCGCCGGTCCAGCAGGAGCCGTATGTTCCGCCGGAACCGGAGCCCCTTGCCGGTGTTCTGCACTATACCATATACAACGATACCTTCGACGACAGCGGCTGATCTGGCCGAGGGACGACAGCGGCGTGCCCCTGATCCTGGCCGAGGGTACCGTGGACATGACAGCGGACTTCGCGGCGTCCATCAGACCCGGAGATACAGGGGAGAGGTCGATCGTGCTCCGCGCCGCCTGGCGGCTGACAGAGCAGAGCCGCTATCCCTGGTCCCTGACCCTGGACGACGGCGTCACTGCCGTCACCTAGATGTCGGTGGTGCATTCCTTGCCGCACACCACGCACGGTGGTGCATTCCTTGCCGCACACCACGCATCGTATGCAGCGGCTGGACACGCCGGCCTTTTCCTTCATGGCCAGCTCGCACTCCAGGCTGCCGCACCACTTGGTGCGGGCAAAGCCGCCGCTTGCCCTGGGCCATATCCCGGACCTCCTCCCAGGTGGTCAGGTCGAAGGTGTTGTCCTCCAGGTTCTTCTCGGCCATGGCGTACAGATTGTCGTGGACGTCCCGCAGCAGCTGCTGCACGGCGCTCTCCAGATCGCTCAGGGGCACGAAGGTCTTCTCGCCGGTGTCGCGGCGGGCGATGCAGCACTGACCCTTCTCCATGTCCTTGGGGCCGATCTCCACACGCAGGGGCACGCCCTTCATCTCGTACTGGGCGAACTTCCAGCCGGCGGACTGCTCGCTGTCATCCATGCTGACGCGGATACCGGCGGCGGTCAGACGGTCACGCAGACCGGCGGCAGCCTCCAGAACGCCCTCCTTGTGCTGGGCGATGGGCACCACCACCACCTGCACGGGAGCCACGGCCGGCGGCAGCACCAGGCCGTGGTTGTCGCTGTGGGTCATGATGCAGGCACCGATGAGGCGGGTGGTGGAGCCCCAGGAGGTCTGGAAGGGGTACTGGAGCTTGTTGTCCCGGCCGGTGAAGGTCACGTCGTAGGCACGGGAGAACTTGTCGCCGAAGTAGTGGCTGGTGCCGGACTGCAGGGCCTTGCGGTCCTTCATCATGCCCTCGATGGTATAGGTGGCCTCGGCGCCGGCGAACTTTTCCTTGTCGGTTTTGCGGCCCTTCACCACGGGCATGGCCAGCGCATCCCGGCAGAAGTCGGCATAGCAGTTCAGCTGCTGCTCCGTCTCTGCGATGGCCTCCTCCGCCGTCTCATGGATGGTATGGCCCTCCTGCCACCAGAACTCCCGGGACCGCAGGAAGGGGCGGGTGGTCTTTTCCCAGCGGATGACGGAGCACCACTGGTTATACAGCATGGGCAGCTCCCGGTAGCTCTGCAGCACGTTGTGCCAATGGTCGCAGAACATGGTCTCGGAGGTGGGGCGGAAGGCCAGACGCTCCTCCAGCTTCTCGCTGCCGCCCATGGTGACCCATGATGAGGATAGCGTACAGCGTTACGCCCCAGCGCCAGCCGGGCTTCCGCAGTCCCGGCGTGTGCCACACCGCCGCCACAGCCGCCATGCAGCCCAGAATATGCACACTGGGGAAGACGTTGGTGTTGGTGTCGATGGAATAGGTGTACTCCACCAGCCAGGTGGCGGCATTGTGGTGCGCCATCACCGCCGGACGCAGATCCTGCCCGTTGGGCACCAGAATGCAGAACACCACCGCCGTTGTGAACGTCACCATGATGAACCACATATACCGGCGGAAGCCCTCGGCGTCCTTCAGGATCAGATAGATGCCCAGCACCACCAGCAGCGGGCTCCAGGACACATAGGGGAAGATGAACCACTCGCAGAAGGGGATATAGGTGTCCAGCACCGTCTGTGTGGCCCAGTAGTTATCGGTAATAAAGTGCTCGATGGTAAAAAACATCGCCAGATAGACCGGCAGATACGCGCCCCACCAGGCGTGGGGATGGGTCTTGAAGAATTGCTTGATCGCCTGCATACGATCCCTCCGACAGACTTGATGATTTCGTATCCCGTATTGTACCAGAACCGCCCCGGAAAAGGCAACCCCCGCCCTACAAATATCACAGAATTTTTACAACTCAGGCAAATCACCGCAGGTGTTGAACGGACTGGACAAACCGGGGCGGCGTATAGTATACTGTCTCCAATACAGACACAGGAGGAACTGCCATGCAGATCATCAAGCGGGAGGAGCTTCCCGAACAGCGCCAGGTGCGCCTGACCATCGCCGTGGACAAGGACACCTGGCAGGCGTCCCTGGCCAAATGCTACCAGGGCGTCAAGTCCGTCTGCCCCGTGGCCGGCGAGCCTACCCGGGAAAACCTGGAACAGGCCTACGGCCCCGAGTTTTTGTACCAGGAGGCCGTCAACGACACCTATCCCCAGGCGCTGGTGGAGGCCATCAGCCAGAGCGATATCCAGATCGCCGGGACCCCCACCCTGTCGGTGGAGACCATCGGCCCCGACGGCTATACCTTCGCCGCCGTTATCGATCTGTACCCGGAGGTGGAGCTGGGCCAGTACAAGGGCCTGTCCGCCGTCTATCCCCAGGTGGAGCTGAGCAATGACGATACCGAGGCCGCCCTGGACGAGTACGCCCGGGCCAACCCCGATGTGCAGCATCCGGAAAGAGCCGCCATGGGCGACGAGGTGACGCTGGACTTCGAGGGCTTTGTGGACGGCGTGCCCTTTGAGGGCGGCAAGGGCGAGCAGTATCCCCTGCTGCTGGGCAGCGGCTACTTCATTCCCGGCTTTGAGGAGCAGGTGGCCGGCGCCGCCGTGGGCGAGGAGCGCGACGTAAAGGTCACCTTCCCCACGGAGTACGTCCCAGAGCTGGCCGGCAAGGACGCGGTGTTCCGTATCAAGGTCCACCAGATCACCCGGCGGGCCATGCCGGAGTGGGACGATGATTTCGCCCGCCGGCAGGGCTTTGCCGATGTCTCTGCCCTGCGCCGGGCCGTCATGGAGACGGCGGTGCAGAAAAAGCAGGCCCAGGCCGCCGAGCAGTTCGCCAATGACCTGATCCGCCAGGTGACGGAGGCCATGACCGTTACCATTCCCGCCGCCATGGTGGAGAACCAACTGGACGGGCTGATCAACGAGCTGCGCGGCCACCTGCAGGCCCAGGGCGTGTCCCTGGAGCAGTATCTGGAGATGGGGAACACCACGATGGAGCAGCTGCGTGACCACGCCCGCGAGCAGGCCGCCGCGGCGGCGCGCTATGAGCTGGCCATGACCGAGATCGCCCGCCGCGAGGGAATCGACATCACCGAGGCGGACGTGGACGCCAAGTACGCCGAGCTGTCCAGGCAGTACGGCCTGTCCGTGGAGCTGCTGCGCCAGCAGCTGCCGCCCCTGCGCCTGCGCCACGATCTGAAGCTGGCCGCCGCCCAGGCGGTGGTGGTGGACTCCGCCAAACGCAAATGACCGTCCCGCGGGCAGCAGCCTGCCCGCGTACCGATCAATGAAAAGCAAGGGAAGCGCCCGTACGGGCCTTTTTTTGTATCCCGAAAACTACTCGCCCAGTGAGTGGTTTTCGGGATACAAAGGGCGGCGGACAGATACTGCCCGCCGCCAGATCGCTTTGTCGCTTATATGCCCTACCAGGGATAGAAGTAGATCACCGTGTCCGGCTCCAACTGAATGGGCAGATAGGAGCCGTGCTGTCCCTTGTCAACGGACAGATAGGTGTAGTCCTCGAAGGCCATGGGGAACCTGCACGATGAAGCCATCGTGGATGATCCGTTCCGTCTCGCCGGGCGTGTATCTCTTGCCGCCGGTGCGGGTCATATCCAGCATCAGTACGCCGGAGTATTCCCCGTTGGCGGTCAGCCCCCATTCGCCTTCATAGACCTCCTCCGGTGTGACGAAGTCACTTTCGTACCACCAGGTGAAGGTCGCCGCGCCCCAATAGTCCTCCTGACTGCTGTTGGCGTGCAGCTCCAGAGTGGCCAGAGCGGGCTTATCCGTATGACCCTGCCACGCCCATACCTCCTGCGTCAGTTGGGAGCCGGAGGGACACGTCCAGCCGATGTCGCTGCCGAAGCCGTCGTTCCCCTCCTGCGAGTAAAAGGTGAAGTCGTAGCATAAAGAGAACTTCCCCGCAACAGCATGCGATAGTCGCCGTCCAGCCCGCTGTGCTTAGTAATTCTGACCGCGAAAAATGTCATAAGGTCTTTTTGAAGATTTTTTTGAGGAAGAAACGGAGCAGGCGTAGACCTGCTCCGAGGATAAGGGTATTCAATCGAAGTATTTATTAAAAACTTGATTTACGGTTTCGACGTAAACGTTAAATGACGGATGATTATAATCTTGCCGACGAAGATACATGTTTTTCTTTTCAAGATATTCATCAATTACTTCGTTCCAAAGATGTTCGTCTTTGATGTCTGCAACTTTATCAAACAAATTCCTTGAATCGGGCACTGAATTCCAGTAATACCTGTCCCAAGCAGTAACCCCGGTTTTCTCATGAATCAATCTATGCCAACCATTACGATCGTTGAATACTATGGCGAGATCAATGCTGAATTCGGTGTGGTTGCCTTTGGTAAAATGCCGCTTTTCTGTTGTCAATACAGAAGTTGAGTCCATGCAGTCACTCCATCCGTTTTTATTGAGAATTACATTGAACTGCTTGCGGATATATTCCTTGATTTCTCTACCGCTGTTGATTTCAGAATGAATTATCATCAAATTATAATCGAGATCAATCGGTTCATTGGAATTTTGCGTGATAAGATTTTTTGCACCGCTGCCGACAAGGTGAGCTTTGACTTCCATAATGGAATCGTTGTTAATGAGCTGAACAAGCTGGTTGATGATATTGGAGCATAAGTATTTCATATCTTTAAGAAATACCTTATCTTCAATATAGTGATACATAATAACAATCTCCTCTTCGCCCATGCCACCCATTCAGCGTTTTTCGCTAAATCATCGTAGTATACTCACGAATGATGCCCGTGTCAATACTTTCAGGTAAAAAAAGTGGATGTAACTGAAATCAGTTACATCCACTCAATATGGTTGCGGAGGGAGGACTTGAACCTCCGACCTCCGGGTTATGAGGCAGTCTCAAGCACAAATCGGAGCCGTTTCGGCTCCGATTTGTGCTTTTTACCACCGTTCGCTCGGCGGATTTTCCATTGTTTCCGTCCAGCCCTGCCTGCTTTTTTCGGATTCTGGGTCAAAACTGGGTCAAAGGCGAAAAAAGAAACTGGATGCTTATCCTGTGATAGTGGCTTTCACCTTATAATCGTAAGTGTTATACTCAGGGAAAACGTAAATATGAGGAAAAAATGCAATGCCCCTCATGCTGTTACTTCCCGGTCTGCACCGTCTGGATCTCCGCCTGATCGAACAGAATACAGCCACAGTGTCCCGGAAAGGTTGGGAAACAGATGATTTTGAGTTCTGTGTCGATTTCCGGACTGTAATCGGTGATCTCCAGTGTTTCGCCATAGAGCGCCGTGCGCTCGTAGACCCGCAGCCACTTGGCATCCATATTGGGAAAGATGCTGCCGAAGGAGTGGTCAATGAGCTGTTCCAACGGCGTTTTTCCAGCGTTGCCAGCGCCTCGTTGCCGTAGCGGAAAATCCAGTCCACGGCGGCACGTTCCTCGTTGAACACCATCTCAATGTCGGTAAATGCGAAGGGCGCATTGTCATAGCTGGCATAGTGCCGCTGGTATTCTTCCCTCGTGGTAGGAGCGTCGCTCCCGGCCAGCTCCTGTACGATCTGCCGCCGTCCGGCGCGCAGCTGTTCCTTGAGTTCCCGTTTTCTCCGGCGGGTGAAGCTCAACAGCTCACCGTTGATAAGTTCGATCTTTTTTCCAATGGTATGGATATTATCATGCGAGTTTAACTTTGATACGGTCTGTGTGGAGCTAAAGTTTTCAGACGGCACCATGATTGCTATTGATACCATTGCGGTTGAAAATGAGGTAGCGGACAATATGTATCAGCGATCTGAGCTTGATTGGCTGATCTACAACGCTCCTTTGGAGTACGCTGATCTGATTTTGAACGGCGACCCGGAGAAGTATTTGAAAACAGTAACCGTGAATAAGCCGTTTGAAAACTGAGTGAGACGAATGCAGGGCGACACATCCAAGTGCTTTGCCCCCTGCATTTGCGTATTGAACATATTTTTATCTTTTTCGTGAACAAATTACATTTTCGTGTAATTACTTATTGATTTTTGGAAGAACTTGTGCTATAATATACTGGAATACATTTGCGTAGTTAAGGGGTGCTTATTATGGCTGTTAGTTACAATAAACTTTGGAAACTTCTTATTGATAAAAATATGAAAAAGAAAGAACTCGGAGAAGCTGCTGGTATAAGTAACTCTCTTATTGCCAAACTCGGAAAAAAAACGAAAATGTTACCGTTGATGTACTGGTTAGAATTTGCTCAGCTCTTGACTGCGGAATAGATGATATTATGGAATTGATTCCCGATGACAGACAAGCAATGTAAGGATGGTATAGATATGAAAACGAACAATAAACCCACATACATTAGCTTGTTTAGTAGTGCCGGAATCGGATGCTACGGCTTTAAGTTGGAGGGATTCGACTGCGTAGCAACTAATGAGCTAATCACAAGAAGATTGGATATTCAAAAATTCAACAACAAATGCAAGTATGAAAGTGGATATATTTGCGGCGATATTACAGAGGATGCAACCAAATCTGCACTATATGCTCAGCTTGATTTGTGGAGAAAAAAAGAAAACGTATCTCGTATTGATGTTGTAATCGCCACTCCACCTTGTCAAGGAATGTCCGTAGCAAATCACAAAAAAAAAGCGCTACAGAGATTGTAAGAAACTCTTTGGTGATTGAGTCAATAAAGATTATCAAGCAGATCAATCCTCGCTTTTTCATATTTGAAAATGTTCCGGCATTTATGAAAACCATCTGCACCGATATTGATGGCACAAACAAAACCATTGCCGAAGCAATCGAAAACAATCTTGGCGCAGAATATTCATATATTTCTCGAATCATTAACTTCAAAAATCATGGTGCTTGTTCGAGCAGACAGCGTACTGTTGTTATTGGAGTTTCTAAGGATTATGCTGATGAAGTTTCGCCGTTAGAACTCTATCCCGATCTTGTGGAAGAAAAGACCCTAAGACAAGTAATCGGTGATCTGAAGCCTTTGACAGAGTTCGGTGAGATAGACGAGAATGACATATACCATTCTTTCAGAGTGTATCCCGAACATATGAGAGCGTGGATCTCCGATATCAAAGAGGGCGAATCTGCTTTTGATAATGTTGATGATTGCAAAAAGCCTCACCAAGTTAAGGATGGCAAGATTGTAATCAATCAGCAGAAAAACGGTGACAAGTACAAACGCCAGTATTGGAACAAAGTAGGTCCGTGCATTCACACGAGAAACGATCAGCTCGCAAGTCAGAATACGATTCATCCAAGTGATGACCGAGTTTTCAGCATCCGAGAACTGATGATGATGATGACGGTTCCTTATTCTTTCAAATGGGTAGAAGCAGACTTAGAATCACTTAATCAGCTCTCCGCAGCAAAGAAGAGAGCGTTTTTGAAAAAAGAAGAAATCAAGATTAGACAATCTTTGGGCGAAGCTGTTCCCACTGCAATATTCCAGGCTATTGCCAAGAAAATTGCTAATGTTCTAAAGCATACTCCCCTCAATACTGCAACGATCAATAAAATCGTAAACGAACAGGGATTGGCTGATGTCGAAAAGCTCAAAAGTTTTATCACCAAAAATGAAATGTCCTTATCCGCTGCGACGTTGGGAAAAATCGCAGAATTAACCAATACAAGTCGTACCGATAATGCTGCTTTTTTTACCAGCAAAACGCTCATAACAGAAATGATGAAATCCCTGCCGGATACCGATCAGTTAACGGTAAAGATTCTTGAACCGTCGGTTGGTGTAGGCAATTTTATCCCTCTTATACTTAAAAATTTGAGGGCAAGGAAATCATTCTTGATGTGGTAGACATTGATGAACATAGTTTAGAGATAGCGAAACTGATACTGAAAAACTATGATATTCCTCAAAACTGTACCATTAATTACATCGCTGATGATTTTTTGCTCCACGATTTTGACGAGAGATACGATTACATCATTGGCAACCCGCCGTTCTACAAAATGAAATCCGTTAACACTTTGTTGAACGTTTATCGCCAAAAGGCAATCAATCGGGATACTACTAACATTTGCTCCTTTTTTCTTGATAAAGCGATGAGTATCGGAAATTATGTAGCATTGGTTTTTCCGAAGTTCTTGCTGAACACACCGGAGTTTGCCAAAACACGAGAGTATCTTTCTGAAGAAGCTGTTGAGTGTATTATTGATTTTGGCGAAAAAGGATTTCCGGGCGTGTTGGTTGAAACATTAGCAATTTTCATCAACACCCAAGGATGTCCATTAAAAACAAACGTATTTTCTTTTACACACGGCATTCGCCTTGAACAAGCACAGGACTACATCTTTGATAAAAAACTTCCTTACTGGATTATCTATCGGGATGCTGAGTTTGATAGCGTCTGCAAACAGTTAGATTTTAATGTTTTCAAAGTTTTTCGTGATCGGCAGATAACAAACAAGCTGCTGTCCGATGCCGGAGATATTAGAGTTCTGAAATCTCGCAACATCAGCGACGACGGAAAAGATGTGATTGACATTGATGGGTATGATTCTTATATATCTTACAATGAGGCGAGGTCGCTTTCTGTGTTTGAATACCTGCATAGAGAAGATGTCTATTTGACCCCAAACATGACCTACAAACCTCGTGTGATGAGAAAACCCAAGGACACTCTTGTCAATGGATCATTAGCAATTCTTGTCCCTAAAGGACAAATCATTCCAACCGAAGCACAGCTGGAGTATTTCTCAACACCGCAGTACAGGGATTTCTATCAAGTGGCGAGAAACTATCAGACCAGATCATTGAATGTGGATGCTTGTTCGGTATTCTTTTACGGACTTTTACGTGAAAATGAAAAGGCTGTACCTATCGCTGAAAAGCTGGATGAACAAGAAAATGTTCAGATTTCAATGTTTCACTAAAGAAAAGAGGCGAACGAAATGTTAACTCAACAAGCTATCATAGATTTTTGCAATCAATATGATTACGACATAAGAAAAAGCGGTAATGGCAGATGGATTGACCAAAAGCTGACTTTGGATGTATTGAGTTTTATTGCAGACTGTATTTTGCAGTTTACAGAAGATGATCCAAGTAAGGAGTTCAAAGTAAAAGATATATGGATGTATAAGCCTGTGGGTGATAGCGTCCGTCTGATTTTCAAAAAGCCCGATGTGAATGATCCTAAAGCTGCCAGAGAATATGATAAATTCTTTGGGCAACCATTGAAATTGCTCGGCTATTCAAAAGTATTGCGAGAAGAAAAACGGGGCAGATATAATATCTATAAAATTGAGAACATTGAAGTGTTGGAATATATCGCAGCGCGGGAAAAGAATGCACTTTTCTTTTTGAAAACCTATATCGAAAAGGTTTTGCGTGACTCCGATATGATGCCATATTTTGATGACTTCTTTACTCGTCAAAACAAGGATGCATATAAGGCTGTAAAAACAGCAATGCAAAATTTCACGATTGACAACACCGATATTAACGGTAAAACGGAGTGCAATCGTATTTTCACTAAAGTCGTAAATGTTCTTGCGTACTACAGAAATGTTTGCGGCACTCGTGATGGTCGTATCTCTAAAAGTGTTATCACTTATGATGAATTGATGTACAATCGGTTAAATTTTAGAGATATTTATGCTGACAAACCCAAAGGTGTTACAAGAAAAGATTATGCCGCGGCACATCCGGTGGAAATCAACGAAGCATATTATCATTATCAGTCTACGAAAGCCAAGAGATTCCTCCGTTTGTTCAACGATCAGAACCGTGGTGGGCAGACAGAACATCTTGAAACTGCTCATATGTGTGATAAGGCAATACATATGCACCACATCTTCCCTGAAGCAATTTATCCCGAAATCTGCTATTACTTGGAGAATATTATTGCGCTGACCCCGACACAGCATTTGAATTATGCTCATCCGAACGGTCATACACAAGAAATCGACGAGCAGTATCAACATTTGCTCTTGCTCTCCAAGGCAGATCGAATCTATGAAAATCTGACAGATGTTGCGACAGAAAAGATTTATGAGTTTTCTAATTTCTTGTTTGTTCTCAACGTCGGCTTTGATAATGACGATGTGTTGGAAATTGCAGACATGGATTTCTGCTCCGTCATTAACGCTATCAATGTGCATTATGCAGCATAAGGAGGAAAGTTATGATAGTATTTGGAAAAAATGGACAGGTGCGTTTTAATTCGGAAGAAGAACTTCGCATCGCTATTGATTACATTTTGAACTCTGATAATGTGGATTTTGAGATTCACGAAGATAACCAGAACCAAGGTGCGTGGGCACCAGAAGAGCGTATTCATTTTAGGAGTGAACACGGCGTTCCAGATTGCTTAAAGAGAAATATGACAGCAGGTAAAGCTGGAATCTACGGAAGAATCAACTGCAAAGAATTTTGTGATATGGTTCGTGCGGAGGCACGTAGAAGATAATATTGCTATAAACGACGTAGATATTTATACTTAAACGGACTGAAGCTGATTTTGTTTTTGCATTGAAAGGCGGTGATTGAATGAATTATATTAAATCTTTGCATATCGAGGGTTTTAAGAAGTTTCAAACCCTTGATGTAGAATTTAATGAGCACATGAATATTCTTGTCGGAGAAAACGAAGCTGGAAAAAGTACCATCTTAGATGCTATCAAGACGGCACTAAATCAGCAATACCGTCTCGCCGATAAATCTGTGTTGCGGGATTTATTCAACGCCCAAATGGTTGAGGCTTTTGAAGCCAATCCAAGTGTTAAAACCCTACCACGAATCTTGATAGAAGTAGAATTTGTGCTTGATCCTAAAACCAAAAATGCCGATTACTTCTATGGAGAAGTATATGGTACATTAAAAAGCAAGATGAAAAATTTGGCATCCGATTTGAGTGTAAGTACGATGAACTATTGGGAGCAGGTATGGAGCAATCCATATTGGAGAAGAAAATTCCGTATGAGTATTACGCACTTACATGGATGACATTCGCAAACAATCCATATCAGACCATTCGGAGACCTCTTCAGTTTCTTGCCATAGATACAACGAGCAACGCCACAGCTCCGTCCTTTAATTCTTACAATAGAACATTATTTACAAGTAGATATGATGAGTCAACAAGAGCCAAAGCGAAAAACGATTTCCGCACGAAGTTAGTTGAAGCGTTCGATGCTACTGAACTGCCGGAATTGGGCGATAATCGCAAGTTCGGTGTTGATACGAAGAAAGTTGTATTAGAAACCATACTTTCCGTTTACGAGGGAGCTATTGCTCTTGAAAATCGTGGTAGTGGAATGGAAAGTCTTATTAAGACTGGGATCGCCTTGGAAAAAGCCAATGGGTTAGATGTTATTCTAATGGAAGAACCGGAAAATCATCTGAGCTTTACTACGCTCCGCAGAATGCTCAATGAGATTTCTGCAAAACAAAAAGATTCACAGATTATTGTTGCTACTCACAACAATATGATTGCCAGCCGTCTAAATCTTAACAATGTTCTTTGGATAACAGACGGCGTTGTAAAATCTCTTTCTAAAGTAGATAAAGATGTGGCAGAATTTTTTGTCAAAGCGGATGACAACGCTTTTCTTCAGTTGTTACTTTCAAATAAGGTCTTTCTTGTTGAGGGTGCTACCGAGTTTTTGCTGTTGCCACATTTTTATAAACAGATTACTGGTAAAACAATCGAAGATGATGGTATATCTGTGATCTCTTGTAATGGTATTTCCTATAAGAATTATCTTGAGATTGCCAAAAAAACGAACAAGAAAATCTGCGTAATTACAGATAATGATGGCAAACAGAACAGGATAGCCGAAGCAACTACGTTTAATAAAACTAACACATTGCAACACATCTTTTTGGGCACAACAACGGACGATTGGACGTGGGAAGCGTGTCTGTATAATCTGAACAAAACGGCACTTGATGGGATGATTGAAGTTCAGGCAGGAGCTGACTATTTATTCCATAAAAAAGACTATGGACAAGTTCTTGGCAAAATGCTAAACAACAAAGTTGAGACGGCATATAAGATGCTTCTCTCCAAGATGGCATTTGTAGTACCCCAATACATAAAGGATGCAATCAAATGGCTAAGAGAGTAATTCTTGCCGTTGCTGGTGCGGGAAAAACCTATCATATCTGCCATGAGATAGACCCGACCAAGAAAAACTTGATTCTTGCATATACCCACGAGAACATTCACAACATTCAAAAAGAATTATGTGATGCACATGGCTGTGTACCGGAGTTGACGACGGTAATGACCTTTGATGCGTTCGTGTACCACAATTTAATTCTTCCTTATGAACCGAGTATCGCTAATCATTTTTCTACATCTCGTTTTACGAGTAGAGGTATTTGTTTAACTGATCCCCCTCCGCAGAGAATAAAAAACGAAAATGGTGAGATGGTCTATAATCCTCTATATAGAAAAAAAGGATAAGCTTACTCATTATGTAACGAAGAAACGTCAATACTATTGTGCCACTTTGTCGGAGCTTGCGCTTCAAGTAAAAGAAGGGCGAGAGTCTCTTATCAAGCGAGCCGCAGCACGATTGAATATGTTCTACGATTATGTTTTGATTGATGAGTTTCAAGACTTCAGAGAATTTGATTATGAACTAATCATAAAACTTGCAAAGCATTTAGATGATATATTGCTTGTTGGTGATTATTATCAGCACTCTGTTTCTGCACGAAACAACACAGGGAAACCATTCAAAACTCCAAAAGGTGATGTCTCATACGCCGATTTTGTGGAATGTGTAATGAACGCTGGGTTTGAGATAGATACAACCGCTTTGTCAAAATCCAGGCGGTGTTCTGTAGATGTATGCAACTACATAAGTAGCAAGCTGGAGATTGGTATTACGTCAACCGGTGACCACGAAGGACACGTAATATGGGCTGATAATATTGTTAATGATGTGTTGAGCAATGATCAGATTACCAAACTGGTTTATAGTGAAGCTACAAAGTATTCATTTCCAGCCTTAAATTGGTCTTATTCCAAAGGGGATACCGTTGATTGTGCTTGCGTAATTCTAACAAAAGATTTCGAGAAACTTGCTGAAGATAAGTTCTCGATCAAGAAAATATCCATTTCCACACTGAATAAACTGTACGTTGCTATGACACGTAGTTGTGGTGATTTGTATCTAATAAAATCATCGACATTTAAGAAATTGCAAGATGCGTATATTAAAGAATAGCTGCAATTAGTCATCGGGCATACATAAAACTTCTGCAAAAAGCAAGATTAGCTCCGTAGGAGCGTAGCCAATTCTCTGAAATTGTTAAAGGGTTTGGGATGTTTCCCAACAAGTACGCACAAGTGGGTACCGCCGTGCATTGCTTGCTAAGACCATCGGTCCTTAGCAGGCAAAACGGCAAACGCTGAATTTTTCGCAGAGATGGCATTGCCATTGAAAGCAAAAATGAAGTGTGGGTACCGTCGTGCCCTGCTTGCTACAGATGATTGCATCTTAGTAAGCAAATCGAAGATTTCGAATTTTTCACAAAATCGGCGAAGCTGATTTTTGCAAAAATCGCAGAGTGTACATACACCTGCTGTGCTTGCTATTTTGCGTTTCCCCATAATAGCAAGTGCCATTTCCTTAAATGGAAATCGGCGGCAACCGCCGCCTTGTCTGCCCAAAAGCGAAACGGACGGACGCTGTCAATGGCGGCGAAGCCGTTCATCTTGACCGTTGACAGCGTTCGCCTGTTTTGCTATCCGAGCGAGATTTATATTGAAGCGAATCGAAACGAATGAATGAAAAGGAGGCTTGACGAAGTGAGTCCGAAAATCAAAATGAGAGATATTCACGATGCCCGTGATGACGATATTATCGAACTGTCCGACGAGGAACTGAAAGAGATTTTAGCCGATGACGATTTTGACGATAGCGAAGAATACGGCGAAATCCATTCTTTTGTTTTCTCCAATCCCGACCCGTATGCCAAGGTCGAGCCTCGCCCCGATGATGCCCCCAAGCGTGAGTTTACTTTCGATGAAAAGGTCAACATCGTTGTAAAGAATCCATCTGCCTTTTGGTTGCCCAAGGTTGAAATCGTGGACGAGATCGGCGGTACGGAATACACAGTAACAGGTAGCTACGATGGCGAGGAAACCCTCGACAAAAAGCTCAAACGCATTATGGAGCAGAACGCATCCGATGCTGCCGATGATGAATTAGGTATCACGGAGGATGGCGAATGAACAACGACACCTCTTTTGATATAATCCAAGAATCCAATCCTGTTCAGACAGTTGCCCCTAGTCCTCCACAAATTTCTCGCTCTGTACGGCGTTATAGCCCTCCTGTGAGAGAAGAGAAGTGACCGTGCCGTTTTCGTTCTGAAAGATACCGTGTTCGCAGAGCTTTTTCAAAACTGTGTAGGTCGTAGATTTTTTCCATTGCAGCTCCCGTTCACACAGCTTCACCAGCTCGCCGGAGGTCAGCGGCTCGTGCTGCCAGATGAGTTCTGCAAAACGCGTCTCAACAACGCCCAGTTTGTAACCGTCCATGTGTGCCTCCTTTCTTTGTTGGTCTATTTATGATAGACTTCTGATACTTGAAGTCTATCATAAGTAGACTGTACCTGTCAAGCACATTTTGCGCCGCTGAAATCAATGAAGGCTACCCGACCTCAGAAAACGGCAAATGAGCCTTTCTGACAAGCGGCCGTCCAGCGTTTCAGCAGCACGTGGAGCGCGCCGAGGGTAGTGATACCACCCCTCGCCTCGCACACACGGAAAGGCCCTGAGCGCAGGGCATACAAGCCGCAACTTCGGCAGAAACGGAAAAGATCACGCAGCCCAGCGGGGCCGCGACGCCTCGGAGCAGCGACGCGCGTAAGCGCATCGCTGTTCCGAAGGCTCTCTGCGTTCTTCGAGAGCACACCCGGCCAAGACCCAAAAGCGGCAAAGTACGCCGTTCTGATACCCGGCCCGGGGATGTTCGTGAACGTGCGGAACGCTCCGAGGGTAGTGATACCACCCCCGTCCGAAACACCCCTATTTCACCGTGTGAGCCGCTGTGTTCGATCTTTCTCCGAAAGCCGAGTGTGTACCCACTTTTGTCAGCGGAAGCAAATGTGAGGCGTTTGTGCCGGAGGTGTTGAAGGCCGTGTGACCAATGTGTTGGAAACGTTGGTATGACTGCGTTTCCTGCGCTTTTCGAGCCTTTTTCGAGGACGAAAAAGAAAGCAGGATAAACGGCTGGCGTCGGAACCGACGCTCTGCCCAATCACTTCTGCCCGCAGTGCGGGCAGTTGACGGGGGTTTCAGCGCAGTCGGTTGTGGCGTCTTTTGAAGAAAATTTCAGAGCGGCTGGCGTCTTGGTTCCCGCAAACGCAGATGTCACAAGGATTTTGGTGGTGCCTTGTGGCCGTTTCGGAAGGAAATCGAGGTAATCACCTTCGCATGATCAATGGTGCAGGGCAAGCGTGTTTTGAGTCACCGCAGTCAATGAAAAAAACTTTCGACCGTTCAAAAATCGCACCGCTGTAACCAAAGAAGAGCGTTCCCCGGCAGCGCAGAAATTGCGCCGCCATAGACAAAGATAAGGCGGCGCGGCTCCGAGGGGCAAATAATAACTTTCTGATAACAGTTCGACTTTCGGGTAGCTTTGTTCCCTTGGTTACGGTATCCTTTGCCGTTACAAAGGAGGCTGATACCATGCCAAAACGACGAGCAAACGGAGAAGGCAATATCCGAAAGCGCAAGGATGGACGATGGGAGGGCCGCTACACAGTCGGTCACGATCCGGAAACCGGCAAAGCCATCATCAAGAACGTTCTTGGCAAGACGCAAGCGGAAGTAAAAGAAAAACTGAAAAAAGCCATCGAGGAAAACGTCGGTATCGACTACGGACGGGCCAAGACCTACACCGTGGGTAACTGGTTAGAAGTGTGGTATGAGAACTACGCTAAAATCAAGATGCGCCCATCCACCTATCTGACCTATCACGGCTACATCGAAAACCACATCAAGCCGCAGCTCGGAAAGATCCCGTTGAATGATCTGACGACGCTGCATCTGCAACAGTTCTACAAGAAACTGTTGGCAGAAGGGCGGGTAGAGCGAATCGAAGCACAGAAGCAGCCCAAGGGACTGAGCGCCAAAACAGTGCGCAACATCCATCAAATCATTTCCTCTGCGCTGAAGCTGGCAATCGAGCAGCGGCTGATCGCCCACAATCCGGCAGACGGCTGCGCGTTGCCGAAGGCGGAGCGCAAGGAAATGCAGACGCTTCCTGTTGAGCAGCTGACGTCCTTCCTCCGCGAGGCAAAAGATAGCGGCGTGTTTGCCCTGTACTACATCGACCTGACCACCGGCCTGCGGCGGGGCGAGTTGCTCGGATTAAAATGGTCGGACATTGATTTGGAAAAAGGAGACCTCCGGGTTCAACGGCAGATCGGGCGCATCGACGGCAAGATCATTGAGATGCCGCTGAAAACAAAAAACGCCTACCGCACCCTGCCACTGTCGGCAGACGCGATAAGCGTTCTGAAAATACAGAAATGCAAAGTTGGGAACAGTGAATGGGTATTCCCATCGCCCACCGGAGGCCCCATGTCCCCGGACAGCGTGTTGCACATGCTGCACCGCGTTCTGAAGCGGGCAGGGTTGCCGAAGGTGCGTTTTCATGACCTGCGCCACACCTTCGCAACGCTGGCTCTGCAAAACGGAGTGGACATCAAAACCGTATCTGGCATGCTGGGGCATTTTTCGGCAGGCTTCACGCTGGACACCTACGCTCATGTAACGACCTCCGCCAAGCGTGAAGCGGCAAAAACAATGGGTAACATTCTCTCTGGCGCGGTATAGTGCTTTCCGCTGTCCGCTCCCGTTGGGGTCAGCGTTTGGGTCAGAAAAAATGGCAAGTAAGATATTGGACGCAAAAATGCGGAAAAAGTCCTGATTTCACAAGAAATCAGGACTTTCTGGTTGCGGAGGGAGGACTTGAACCTCCGACCTCCGGGTTATGAGCCCGACGAGCTACCAACTGCTCTACTCCGCGATATTGTACTGTACCGGGTGGTGCCGGTGACCGGACTCGAACCGGTACGGCATTGCTGCCGGGAGATTTTAAGTCTCCTGTGTCTACCATTCCACCACACCGGCGGATCAGGCATTTATTAGGATACCACACCGCCCGGCCTGTGTCAACACCTTTCGAAAAAAACATTTCGACAAAGTCGCAAAATCCCGTTGCGCGCCGCGCTTTTCTGCGCTATAATGTGTCCACGGAACAAACTGGAACAGGAGGAACATCCTATGAATATTTGGCATGATATCGCGCCTGCGCGGGTAAAGCCCGAGGATTTCTGGGCGGTCATCGAGATCGAAAAGGGCTCCAAGAACAAATACGAGATGGACAAGGATACCGGTATGCTGCGGCTGGACCGGATCCTCTACACCTCCACCCACTACCCCGCCAACTACGGCTTCATTCCCCGCACCTGGGCCGATGACGGCGACCCTCTGGACGTGCTGGTGCTGTGCAGCGAGTCCATCCGCCCCATGAGTTTGGTGCGCTGCTTCCCCATCGGCGTCATCACCATGGAGGACGGCGGCGACCTGGATGAGAAGATCATCGCCATCCCCTTCGAGGACCCCACCTATCATCTGTATACGGATATTTCCGAGCTGCCTGCCCACGTGGCCAGCGAGATCAAGCACTTCTTCCGGGTCTATAAGAGCCTGGAGGGCAAGGAGACCGTGGTCAGCGACGTGCTGGGCCGTCAGGCGGCGGTGGATATCATCATCAAGTGCCAGGATGCCTACATCGAGAAATACTGCAAGTGACATACCGCGCCGCCATCCCCGCCGATGGCGGCGCTTTTTCTGCGGGCGGGAAACCTTTTCCGAAGGAATTGCGTCTATATAGCAGATGAGCCTTTTGAAAGGAGGCGGATCCTATGAAAAACGTGCGGCGGCGCTGGTGCTGGCGCTGCTGATGCTGCTGGCCCTGCCCGGCTGCGGCATCAAGGCGCAGGCACTGACCAAGGATATCGTGCCCCAGGCACTGGACACGACTACCGACCTGACTGCCGGAGGCGAGGCGGTGTCGGCCTTCGCCCTGTCCCTGCTTCGCAGTGAACGGGCGGGAGAGACGGAGTGCTGCTGTCACCGGTGTCCATCCTGAACGCACTGGGCATGACGGCCAACGGCGCCGGTGGAACTACCCTGAAGCAGATGGAAACGGCGGCGGGCATGAGTCTGAACCAGCTGAATGAATTTCTGTACACCTACCGCATGAGCCTGCCTGCTGCGTACAAGAGCTGCGCCGTTTCGCTGGCCAACTCCGCGTGGGTGCGGGACACCTTCCGGGTGGAGGACAGCTTCCTGCGCGCCTGCGTCAACTACTACAGCGCGGAGGTCTATCGTTCTGCGTTCGACGGCAGCCTGGTCACCGACCTGAACCGCTGGGTCAGCAAGGAGACAAACGGCCTGATCGACAGTCTGCTGGAGCAGGCACCCGGCGAGGCCACCATGCTGTATCTGGTCAACGCCGCCTGCTTTGACGCCCGGTGGGAGACGCCCTACGAAGCGTCGGATATCCGCGAGGGCGGGACCTTCACCGCTGCTTCCGGTGCGCGCCAGACGGCGGATTACCTGACCAGCAGCGAGAGCATCTATCTGTCCGGCAACAACGTTACCGGCTTCCTGAAGCCCTATGACGGCGGGAAATATGCGTTCGTAGCGCTGCTGCCCGACGAGGGCGTGACGCTGGAGGAGTACCTGAAGAACCTCACCGGCGAGCATCTGTATCAGCTGATCACCGGTCACCAATACGCCGATGTGCAGGCGTCCATCCCGCGGTTTACAGCCCAAACGGAGTTGGAGCTGGAGAAGGCGCTGACGGCTATGGGTATCACAGACCTGTTTGACGTGTCCAGAGCTGATCTGCGGGCCATGGGCAGCGCGCCCAGCGGCAATAATCTGTACGTCTCCTCCGTGCTGCACAAGACGTATCTGTCGCTGGACGAAAACGGCACCAGGGCCGCCGCGGCCACGTCAGTGCAGGTGAACGGCGGCAGCGCGCAGCCCACCGACGTCAAGACCGTCACGCTGGATCGCCCCTTCCTCTACATGGTCGTGGACACCCACGCCTGCGTGCCCCTGTTCATGGGCACCGTCACCTCTATGAAATAAGCGAAAAGAACGCCCGACAGGGCGTTCTTTTCGCTTATTCGCCGCCGTTCACATAGTCGTGGGGATCGATGACCGCCCCGTCCCGGCTGACGGAGAAGTGGAGATGGGGCCCCATGCGGCTCTCGGCGGCGGAGGTGCTGCCCACATAGCCGATGACCTCCCCGGCGGCCACGGTCTGGCCCTGCGCCACAGGCGTATTTTCCTGTAAGCTGCTGTACTGGGTGGCGTAGCCGCCTTCGTGCTGAATGACCACCGTGGTGCCCATCAGCTCGTCGTCGGTAACGGACTGCACGGTCCCTGCGGCGGCGGTCTTCACCGCCGCGCCCTCATCGGCCTGCACGTCGATGCCGTCGTGGGTGCGCCAGTCGGCCATAGTGGGGTCATACAGCAGCTCCGTCATGCTGAACACCGTCACTGTGGTGCCGTCCAGAGGGGATACCACCTGGGGCAGCAGCTCTGCCGGCTCGGTGATCTCCACCTCCTCCACCGGGTCGGGGATGACCACCGGCGCAGGCTTTACTACCGGCTGGGTGGGGGCGACGGGCTGGATATCCAGCACCGGCGGCGTGTCCGTCTGCTCCACGGTCACCGGGCGCTCTCTCAGGGCGAAATAGCCGATCGTTCCTGCGGCCACAAGGCACAGGGCGATGGCTATGTAATAGCCCCGCCCGGCGAACATGGCCCGCAGCCGTTCGTTTCGGGAGTCCTTCATATGCGTGTCCCTTTCCTGGCGGGAAGTCCCGCCGCCGCCCCTTCCGGCGGGCGGCACGCCGAAATAAAACATCCTCTGCCCGTATTGTCGCCGGACAGAGGATGTTTTATTCATATTCAGTCGTCGAATTCCGCCCGCAGGCCCCGCCGCAGCAGGGCACTCAGCTCTGCCCGGGGATCGGCGCTTTCGTACAGGATGTTGTGTACCGCCATGCATATCGGCAGCTCCACGCCGTGCTTTTCGCGGAGCACCATCAGTGCCTCCACTGTGTAATAGCCCTCCGCCAGCCGGTGGTAGTCCTGATGGCGGATGAAGGACTCGCCGAACTGTCGGTTATGGCTGTAGGGCGAGAACACCGTGGCCTCGTAGTCCCCCAGATGGCACAGCCCGTAGGCTGACAGCTCATTGCCGCCCATAGCCTTGATCAGCCGCGCCACCTCCCGGGTACCCCGGCTCATCAGCGCGCCCTTCAGGCTGGACATCTCCACGCCGTCCAGAAAGCCCGCCGCAATGCCTACCACGTTCTTGGCCGCGGCGCCTACCTCGTTGCCGATCATGTCGCCGCCATAGTAGAAACGGATCAGGTCGCTGGAGAATTCCTGTACCAGCCGGCGCTTTACAGCGTCGTTCCCACTGTCGATGACCATGCAATTGGGGATGCCCCGGTAGAACTCCTGCACATGGCCCGGCCCCAGCCAGACCGCCACGGTGTTGCTCTCATGCAGCAGCGATCCGGCGATAACGCTGAGCCGTTCGCCGGTGCCCATCTCCAGGCCCTTCATGCACAGCACCACCGTCTTGCCCCGCAGGGCCTGCATGGGGGCCTCTGCCAGCAGAGAACGCAGGCTCTGGGAGCCGATGGAGATGATGACCGTCTCCGCCTGCTCCACGTCCCGCAGGTCGGTGGTCAGCCCCACGGAGTCTGGCAGTGTCAGCAGATCGTTCTGCCGGGTGGCCAGAAAGGACTGCATACGGGGCGAGCTCTGCCGCCCGTACAGCGTCACATGATGGCCGATGTGATCCAGATACCAGGTGATGAGGGAACCCCACCGCCCGCAGCCGATGACAAATATGTTCATGGGTTTGTCTCCTTATAAGGAAGTCCCGAAGCCGCGCTTCGGGACTTCGCGTAAAAGCGGATCGTTCACTTTACTTCACGATCAGCGTCTTGCCGTCCATCTCCTCCGGGCAGGCCAGACCCATCACGTCCAGGATGGTGGGCGCGATGTCCGCCAGCCGGCCGGGCCGCAGCTCTGTGCCGGCGCCGCACAGGATGAAGGGTACCAGATTGGTGGTGTGGGCGGTCATGGGGCTGCCGTCGGGCTGCTTCATATCCTCGGCGTTGCCGTGGTCGGCGGTCACCATGGCGATGCCACCCATCTTCAGCGTGGCGTCCACCACCTTGCCCACGCAGGTGTCCACAGTCTCCACGGCCTTGATGGCGGCCTCCAGCACGCCGGTGTGGCCCACCATGTCGCAGTTGGCAAAGTTCAGGATGATGACGTCATAGGCGCCGGACTCGATGCGCTCCACACACTTGTCGCAGACCTCGTGGGCGCTCATCTCCGGCTGGAGGTCATAGGTGGCCACCTTGGGAGAGGGCACCAGCACCCGGTCCTCGCCGGGGTACTGCGTCTCCACGCCGCCGTTGAAGAAGAACGTCACATGGGCATACTTCTCCGTCTCGGCGATCCGCAGCTGGGTCATGCCCATCTGGCTGAGGTACTCGCCCAGCCCGTTCTTCACGGCGATGCGGGGCCACGCCACCAGCACGTTGGGCATGGAGGCGTCGTACTCCGTGTTGCACACATAGGTGGTGGGGAAGAACTCCCGGGCAAAGCCGTCAAAGTCCGGGTCCACGATGGCCCGGGTGATCTCCCGGGCCCGGTCGGGCCGGTAGTTGAAGAAGATGATGCTGTCATTGTCGCTGATGGTGCCGTCGCCGTCCACCACCACCGGCTCCATGAACTCGTCGGTGATGTTGTTGGCATAGCTCTCCGCCACGGCGGCCACCGGGTCATCACTGCGGCGGCCCTCGCCGTACACCATAGCGTCATAGGCCATCTGTACGCGCTCCCACCGCTTGTCGCGGTCCATCGCGTAGTAGCGCCCGATCACCGTGGCGATCTTGCCGATGCCCAGCTGGGCGCACTTGTCGGCGAGTGCCTGCACGAAGCCCTTGCCGCTGGTGGGGGACACGTCCCGGCCATCCAGGAAGCAATGGACGTACACCTTGGTCAGCCCCTTGTCCTTAGCCATTTGCAGCAGGGCGAACAGGTGCTCGATGTGGGAGTGTACGCCGCCGTCCGACAGCAGACCGCACAGGTGCAGACTGGTGCCCTTCTCCAGGCAGTTGTCCATCGCCTGGTTATAGGCCTCGTTCTTAAAGAAGCTGCCGTCCTCGATAGCGCGGCTGATGCGGGGCAGGTCCTGAAACACCACGCGGCCGCCGCCGATGTTGGTGTGGCCTACCTCGCTGTTGCCCATCTGCCCGGCGGGCAGACCCACGTCCAGCCCGCTGGCGGACAGCGTGGTGTGGGCGTATTCCTGAAACAGCTTATCCAGCACCGGCGTCTTGGCCAGAGTGACGGCATTGTCGTCCGCGGGGGGCGCAATGCCGAAGCCGTCCATGATGATGAGGGTGGTAGGGGTCTTATTCATGCCGTTCCTCCTTGGAAATGCTCAGCCTTGGTTGGCAGCATTGATGATGGCGATAAAGTCCTCAGGGTTCAGAGAGGCGCCGCCGATAAGGCCGCCGTCGATGTCCGGCTGGGCCAGCAGCTCCGCCGCGTTGGCGGGCTTCATGGAGCCGCCGTACTGGATGGTGATGCTGCGGGCGATACGGGCGCCGTACAGGTGACGCACGGTGGTGCGGATAAAGGTGCAGACCTCAGCGGCCTGCTCGGCGGTAGCGGTCTTGCCGGTGCCGATGGCCCACACAGGCTCATAGGCGATCACGCACTTCCGCAGCTTCTCTGCGGGCACGCCGGCCAGGGCGGACTTGACCTGCAGCGCGATCAGCTCCATGGTGATGCCCAGCTCCCGCTGCTCCAGCGTCTCACCCACGCAGATGATGGGGTGCAGACCCGCCTCCAGCGCGGAGAGCACCTTGCGGTTGACGGTGAGATCCGTCTCGCCGAAATACTGGCGGCGCTCAGAGTGACCGATGATGACGTACTTTACGCCCAGGTCCTTCAGCATATCGGCGGAGACTTCGCCGGTGTACGCGCCGTTCTTCTCATAAAACACATTCTGTGCGCCCACGGACACGCGGGCATCCTTGAAGCCCTTGATGGCGGCGGCGATATCTACGGAGGGCACGCACACCACAATGTCGCACCATTTGGCCTTGGGCAGCAGGGCCTTTAGTTCCTCGGCAAACTTCTTCGTCTCGCTGGCGGTCTTGTTCATCTTCCAGTTGCCGGCGATAATGGTCTTGCGATATCTGCGATTCATAACAAACTAACTCCTCGTCTTTTACTTTTATATAGAAATGGGGATATGCACACAAAATAAAACGGTTTTCGCCAAAGCCTGCGCGGCCGATCCGCTCCGCTGGCCGCGGCGAAGATGCCGGACCTTACTTGTCCAGCAGGCAGGCCACGCCGGGCAGCTCCTTGCCCTCCATGAACTCCAGAGAGGCGCCGCCGCCGGTGGAGATGTGGGTGATCTTGTCGGCAAAGCCCAGCTGCTCCACCGCCGCCGCGCTGTCGCCGCCGCCCACGATGGTCACGGCGCCGCTGTCAGCCAGCGCCTGGGCCATGGCCCGGGTGCCGGCGGCGAAGTTGTCAAACTCAAACACGCCCATGGGGCCGTTCCACACCACGGTGCCCGCGCCCTTCACGGCGCCGCAGAAGGTCTTGATGGTGTCGGGACCGATATCCATGCCCTCCCAGCTCTCGGGAATGGCCATGGTGCTGACCACCTGGCGTTTGGCGTCATTGGAGAAGTCATCCGCCGCCACGGTGTCTGTGGGCAGCAGAAGCTTCACGCCGTTCTTTTTGGCCTTTTCGATCATTTCCAGGGCGTAATCCAGCTTATCCGGCTCGCACAGGCTCTTGCCGATGCTGCCGCCCTGGGCCTTGGCAAAGGTATACGCCATGCCGCCGCCGATGATGATGGTGTCCGCCTTGTCCAGCAGGTTGTTGATGACCGCGATCTTGTCGCTGACCTTGGCGCCGCCCAGCACCGCCACAAAGGGCCGCTTGGGGTCGTCCAGGGCCTTGCCCATGACGGACAGCTCTCTGGCCACCAGGAAGCCGGACACCGCCGGCAGGTATGCCGCCACACCGACGGTGGAGGCGTGGGCACGGTGCACGGTGCCGAAGGCGTCGGACACATACAGCTCCGCCATGTCCGCCAGCTCCTTGGCGAAGCCGGGGTCGTTCTTCTCCTCGCGGATATCGAACCGCAGGTTCTCCAGCAGCATGATCTGGCCGGGCTGCAGGGCAGCGGCCTTGGCTTTGGCATCTTCACCCACGATATCCTTGGCGAAGATGACCTCCCGGCCCAGCAGCTGGCTCAAACGCTCCGCCACGGGCGCCAGCGTCAGCTTCATCTTCCACTCGCCCTTGGGCTTGCCCAGGTGGGAGCAGGCGATGACCGCCGCGCCGTTCTCCAGCAGATACTGGATGGTGGGCAGCGCCGCCACGATGCGCTTGTCGCTGGTGATGGCGCCGGTCTCCTTGTCCTGGGGCACGTTGAAGTCACAGCGCAGCAGGACCTTCTTGCCCTTAACGTCTACATCCTGTACCGTTTTTTTATTGTAATTCATGGAATACGCTCCTCTCACGTGAAATTCATATATTTGCCATCTCGCCGGTTCCGGCGAGACCGGGAAAGCCATTCTGCCGCAGCGCCTCATAGGTGAGGATCGCCACGGAGTTGCTCAGGTTCAGGCTCCGGGCCTCCTCCCGCATGGGCAGGCGGAGACACCGGTCATAGTGGGCCGTACGGAACGCCTCCGGCAGGCCTGCGGTCTCTTTTCCGAAGAACAGCCAGCAATCCGGCGAAAACCGTGCCCGGGTGTAGTCCTGCGGCGCCTTGGTGGTGGCCAGCCACAGATCGGCGGCCGCCTCCGGGTGCCGCGCAAACAGCGCCTCCAACCCGTCGTAGTCCTGTACGTTCACCAGGTGCCAGTAATCCAGTCCGGCACGCTTCACCGCCCGGTCGGAAATATCAAAGCCCAGGGGGCGGATCAGGTGCAGGCGGCTGCCGGTGGCGGCGCAGGTGCGGGCGATATTGCCGCAATTCTGGGGTATTTCCGGTTCGACCAGTACGATGTGCAGCATGACCGTATCACACTCCTGTTACATAAGCGACAACTATTGTAAAACAATGTAATGGGAAATGCAACTATAAAATAGCAAAAGCAGGCGATATTTCTCCGAAACATTCAAAATACTTTCTGTTTGACCCGCCAAAAGACAGACGAACGCCCACGGACCGCTGCCGGAAAAATTATTGCCGAAAAAAACGGGAAAAATACTGGATTTTCCTGTAGGACCTGTTATAATAGGGGCAGAGAACAATGCAGAAAGAGGTGAGTGCCAATGGGCCGCATTCGCGCCGACAAGTGCAATACCGTCCATGACCGCGCCCGCCTTTCGGGTGCCGTGCCGTCCACGCTGTACGCCGCGCTGTAGAGCGCACTGTCAGTGGGCGGCATTTTTGTTTTCTTTTTAACAAGTGCGGAACAGCGCAGCTGTTTGCAATATATCTGTACCTATAAAAATTCGGATAGAAAGCGAGAGTACGCACCATGATTTCTCACGGCAAGGATATGAAGATCTTTACAGGCAACGCCAATCCCGCGCTGGCACAGGAGATCTGCAAGCTCATCGGCATCAAGCTGGGCGAGGCAGAGGTTAAAAGCTTCGCTGACGGTGAGGCGTCCGTCTCCCTGTACGAGACCGTCCGCGGCAGCGATGTGTTCCTCATCAACTCCACCTGCAAACCCGTCAACGACAGCCTGATGGAGCTGCTCATCATGATCGACGCCTGCAAGCGTGCCTCCGCCGGCCGCGTGACTGCCGTGATCCCCTACTTTGGCTATGCTCGCCAGGACCGCAAGGCCAAGAGCCGCGATCCCATCTCTGCCAAGCTGGTGGCCAATATGCTCACCGCTGCCGGCGCCGACCGTGTGCTGACCATGGACCTCCACGCCTCCCAGATCCAGGGCTTCTTCGACATCCCCGTGGATAACCTGCTGGGCAACCCCGTCTTCGTGGACTATTACGCCAAGAAGTTCGGCGAAAAGTGCGAGGACATGGTGGTCGTCTCTCCCGACGTGGGCTCTGTGGCCCGCGCCCGCGCCTTCGCTCAGAAGCTGCACATGCATCTGGCCATCGTGGACAAGCGCCGCCAGAAGGCCAACCAGTGCGAGGTCATGAACGTCATCGGCGACGTGGAGGGCAAGGACTGCATCCTCTTCGACGATATGATCGACACCGCTGGTTCCATCTGCAACGCCGCCAAGGCTATTGTGGAGGTGGGCGGAGCCAACAGCGTATATGCCTGCGCCAGCCACGGCGTGCTGTCCGGCCCCGCGCTGGAGCGCCTGAACAACAGCGTCATCAAGGAGGTCGCTCTGCTGAACACCATTCCGGAGTCTATGGGCGAGGGGTGCAGCAAGATCAAGTATCTGTCTGTGGCCCCCATGTTTGCCGAGGCCATCGAGCGCATCTATCAGGAGATCTCCATCGCCAAGCTGTTTAACTAAAACACTTTCCAAACCCGAAAAACGGTGCTATAATAAGAGGACTGCGTCTGCAGTCCTCTTATTTTGTGCATGCAAGGAGGCGACAGCCTTGTTTTTTAATCGGAACGGCAGCGGCGGTGTGGAGTGGCTGCTGGTGGGCCTGGGTAATCCCGGCAGCAAGTATGAGTCCACCCGCCACAATATGGGCTGGCTGGCCCTGGACAGCCTGATGGAAAAAGGAGAAATTCGCCTTGAATAAGCTCCGCTTCAAGGCATGGACCGGTATGCTGGACTACAAGGGACATAAAATACTGGTGATGAAGCCCCAGACCTATATGAACCTCTCCGGCGAGTCTGTGGGCGAGGCCGCGCGGTTCTACAAGGTGCCCGCCGACCATGTGCTGGTCATCTCCGACGACGTGTCCCTGCCGGTGGGCAAGCTGCGTATCCGCAAAAGCGGCTCCGCCGGCGGTCACAATGGGCTGAAGAACATCATTCAGCACCTGGGCACCGATGCGTTTCCACGTATCAAGGTGGGCGTGGGTATGCCCGACCACCCGGACCACGAGATGATCGACTGGGTCATCGGCAAGCCCCAGGGCGAGGAGGCCAAGACCCTCCGCGCTGCCCTGGACCGTGCAGCCGATGCCGCGTTGTCCGTCATTGATGAAGGCACGGACCGGGCTATGAACAGATTTAACTGACCGGCCGAAGTCCCTCTCCGTGCGGAGAGGGACCGGCACGAAGTGCCGCCGGAGGGGAAAGGAGGATGCCCCGTGACCGGATTGTTAGACAAGTTATCTGCTCTGCCGCAGCTTCAGGAGCTGCTGGCGGCGCTGCACAGCAGCGCCGTTACCTGCTGCGCTGCCGTGACGGGGCTGTCCCCTGTTCATCGGGCCATGTTCTCCGCCGCGCTGGCGGCAGAGACGAAGCGTCCGCTGCTGCTCCTGTGTGCCGATGAGAAGGACGTTCAGCGTCAGGCGGCGGATATCCGCGTTCTGCTGGGCGTGGAGCCGGTGTGCTTGCCGGAGCGCGAATTGCAGCTGCGCCCCGCCGCTTACAGCCGCCAGTGGGAGAATGCCCGGCTGTCCGCCCTGTACCGTATGGCCCGGGGCGACGCCCCCGTGGTGGTGACCACCGCCGCCGCCCTGGTGCAGCGCTGTCTGTCTCGGGAGGTGCTGCTCGCCGCCGCTTTTTCTCTGGAGGTGGGCGCGCGGTACGACGTGCAGGACCTCTGCCGCCGCCTGACCGCCGCCGGATACACCCGCACCGATCAGGTGGAGGGGGCCGGCCAGTTTGCCCTGCGGGGCGGTATTCTGGACGTGTTCTCCCCTGGGGAGGAGCGCCCGCTGCGTTGTGAGTTTTTCGACGACGAGCTGGATAGCCTGGGCGAATTCGAGACAGCCACACAGCGCCGCGTGCTGAACCGCCGCCAGGTGTGTATTCTGCCGGCGTCCGAGCTGCTGCCCTTTGCCGAAGAGACCACCGCCGCCGACGCCGCCGGGCGCATGGAGGATGCCGCCCGCCGCCTGAAGAAGGAGCACGCCGCCATTCGTCAGCGTCTGCTGGACGATGCCGAACTGCTGCGCCAGGGGATCGCGCCGCCCGGCGCGGACCGCTATATGGCCGCCGTCTGCCCGGACAAGACCACCGCGTTTGACTATCTGGCCCAGGACACCATCCTCTGTGCCGGCGAGGCCGGCCGGGTGCAGGAGACGCTCCGGGCCTTTCTGTTCCAGACCCGTCAGGATGTTACCGCCGCCGTGGAGGCCGGTCTCATGGCCGGCGCCTTCGGCGACCTGACCCTTACGGAGCCGGAGCTGGAGACGGTGCTCTCCCGCTTTGCCCTCTGCCAGCTGGAGAGCCTGCCCACCAGCCGCTATCTGCTGCCGCCCCGCCTGCTGCTGGACGTCAGCGCCAAGCAGCTCTCCGGCTACGGCGGCAGCCTGGATGCCGCCACCACCGACATCACCCACTATCTGACCGCCGGCTTCGGCGTGCTGGTGCTCTGCGGCGGCGCGGTCCGCTGCCGTAATATGCAGGAGTTCCTCCAGCGGCGCCATATCCCTGCCGCCCTGGCGCTGGAGGGCGATACCGTCCCCGCCCCGGGCCAGACGCTCGTCTCCGTGGGGGCGCTGTCCGCCGGCAGCGAGTGGCCCGCCCTGAAGCTGGCTGTCCTGACGGAGGGGCAGCTGACCCGTGCCCTGTCCGGCAAGGCCAAAAAGCCCCGCCAACCCAAGTCCGACAGCCGCCAGCGGCTGCTGAGCTACGCCGACCTGGAGGTGGGCGACCTGGTGGTCCACATCCACCACGGAATCGGCCGCTTTGCCGGGATGATCCGCCTGCCGGTGGACGGCG
>VOFB01004821.1_pt1 | contig 134135 bp, 127 predicted proteins | sample 5384141 | NCBI WGS metagenome assembly VOFB01 (sample SAMN12384721, study PRJNA508395) | human gut metagenome | isolation source: healthy gut A | host: Homo sapiens
CGGACAATCCTGCAACAGTACGCAAAGGAACAGGGGCTTCATGTAGTCGGTGAGTATGTGGACGATGGCTGGTCAGGGGACGAACGCCGGATTTTCAGCGCATGATGGACGATGTGGGAAGCCAGAAAAAGTAAGCTGCATTGTCACGAAGACCTTTCCCGTTTCGGGCGGGAACATGTGATGATGGACTACTATCTGGATTTCTGTTCCCCGGAAGAAACGGGTTCATATATCGCCGTTGCGGAGAATGGGACACAGAAAAGGCTTTCCGATTTTGTCCCATTCAAAAACCTGTTCAATGAATGGTTTGCGAAAAGATACAACCCATAAAGGTAAAGGCCGCTTTCAAAGCCAAAGTTTGCCACAGGACAGCGTATCGGCCTATGCTCCCATCAGGTACAGGGAAACACCCGGAAATCAAAAACAAGCTGATAATCGACGAAACCCGCTGGATAGTGGAAGATTTTTGACCTTGCCTATTCATGGCAGAGGGGGCGGCCAGTATCACAGAATACTGATTGCGGGGGTTCCCCTCCGGGTTATCAACTTCAACGTGACCGGGACTTTTGCAAACATGCCGGGTGCGCCGGAGGAAAAAGCTACGCATGGACGATAGCCAGGTCAAGAGCGCATTATGAAGACGAAACCTATATCGGCATACCATTCATTGCAAAACAGACATTTCAGCTTTAAGAACAAGCGGAAGTTTGCAAACTACAAAGTGAATGGGTGCGGCGGGTGGAGGAACACGCAGGAGCCGATTATCCAGCGAGCAGGTTTCCGGCAGGTACAAACCGCCACAGGAGATTAAAGGATGGTACAACACCTTTTTTCCATTGGTAAAATGTGCGGATTGCGGCTGGTCGCTGGCCTATGGTATGAACAGCCAGAACAAAATCCCTATGCCCACTACCATTGTAGCAAGTACGGGCGGGCACCACGCCAATTTCCATGCACTATATCAGTTGTTGTATCGGTACATTTCTGAACTTTATACAACGGCGCAGCCCTGCATGGAAACCTTTTGGAAACGCTTGCGCTTCTAAGCGCGGTATTCGGCGCGTACTTTTTGCTGCTTCGTCCGCACTAAGTTATCAAGCTTTTATGATGAAAACAGTGTAAACATTTTTTATGATGGCCCATTCCGCATGAATGTGCCGGAGTAAAATTCAATAATCGCAACTGGCCACATATTGTGAGAACTCTCCGCTTGAGTTTGTGCCTGTGTATGATACTGTTCCCGATTATCAACATCGTGGCGGGCAGCATTGCAGCAGATGTATATGGGAAACCTATATGAAACGGCGGCTTTGAATTTCAGAGCCGCCGTTTCTTTGCGCTTGCACAAACTGATGACGACTTGCAGGGACACGGTAGCCGATTGGAGGTTAATCTGCCGTGTCCATTTTACTTTTCCATAGCGTTCATGATCTGCACCAGCTAAAAAAAGCATAGCCCCTCCATCGGAGCAGTCCGACCTCGAAAGTGAAACTAAACATCATGTAACACGAATTTTATTTGCTTGCGTCTGCATAGCGTCATGCTGTGCGGGCGTTTTTATATGCCTGCACCTTGGGACAATTTGTCCCAAAGCAGCCAGCCCCGGCTGCCGATCCCCGCCGTTCCTCCATTCTGTTCACCCACCCACACATGAACCGAATAGAGGAAATACAAATGACGACCATCAATCTGAAGGACTTTTACGCTTGGTACACCCATGACGAATACATCGAAGTTTCCGACGAAGTGGCCGCCGAGCTGAAGGCGGACAAGCTGTATGAAGCAGCCCATCAGCGGCGCACGACCCGCAACAAGGCGCAGTATTCCCTCGACTGTGACGATGGGATCGAATACTCGGCCTGCCTGCATGAGCCGACCCCGCAGGAGCTTCTGGATCGCATGGAGCTGTTCGTCCACCTGTGGAACGCCCTCAACTCTTTGCCGGAGGTGCAGGGTGTCCGGGTGGAGGCGTATCTGATCCTCGGCAAGAGCTACCGCCAGATCGCTCGGGAGCAGGGCGTGGACAAGAGCGCCGTCCGCCATTCCGTCAAAAGCGGTAAGGCAGCCATGAGAAAATATTTGAAAAAACTTCTGTAAAGGTATTTCCATTTGCCCGATTTTTGTCCTTGGTATATGAGAGGTAGTTTTCACTCCTCCGCAGCAAGGTAGTTGATGCTCCGTGACGAATCGTCGCTATCCGCTGTGAGGGAGCGCCGCATTGAATATGAGCTGTCTTATGACAGGCCAACGGGAGCGGGTGCGGCGCTCCCGCCTTTCAAAAACACCTTGGGACATTTCGTCCCGAGGTCATAAGTCACAGGCCAGCGCTCAGAGCGCTGGCCTGTTTGTTTTCCCCGGCGGACGACGGGGAACGCGCATTGTGTTTTGCATCTGTGAAAGGAGGACGCCATGACTGAAAAACCCGCTGCGGAAGAATATGTGTACCATATCGGAAAGATCCGCTTCATCGTCACGCCTGTTTACAAGGAAACGGGAGAGCTGATGCGTGACATCCTTTTGAAGCTGATGCTGGCTGACTTGGAGCCGGTATAACCCCATCGACATCCTTAACATGGGCGGTCAGGCGAGGTATAATATAGTCAGGATGAATGACCTCTTGCTTGACTGCCAGAGAGGAGGTTTATATGAAACAGTCAAGCAAAAAACACGAACTCGGCACAGCCGCTCTTTACTGCCGACTGAGCCGTGATGATAATATGGACAGCGAGTCCAACAGCATCCAAAATCAGCGGAAGATACTCCAAAAGGCCGCCAAGGACAAAGGCTACACCGACACGGTCTTCTTTGTAGACGATGGCATCACGGGTACGACCATGAAGCGTCCCGGCTTTCAGAAAATGCTGACCGCAATCGAGGCCGGGTATATCTCGGCGGTGTTTGTCAAAGACCTGTCCCGGCTGGGGCGCAACTATATTGAGGTCGGCAAGCTGACTGAGGAATTTTTCCCGCTCCACGATATTCGGCTGGTCGCCGTTTCCGACGGTGTGGACAGCGACGAAGGCGAGGACGATTTTACTCCGTTCAAAAACATTATGAACGAGTATTACGCCAAGGACATTTCCAAGAAGCGCCGGATCGTGAATAAGATGAAAGGCAATGCGGGAGTTCCGCTTTCTCCGCCGCCCTACGGTTATATCAAAAACCCGGACGATCCCCGCTTTTGGGTGGTAGAGCCGGAGGCCGCCGAAGTGGTGCGCCGGATCTACCGCATGGCGCTGGAGGGGTACGGGCTGGCGGAAATTGCCGCCCGCCTTGCCGCCGATGGCGTGGTCAATCCCACCTACTACTGGCGCAGCCGTGGAACAAGCCGGGGTGGGTCGAAAAGCACCGTGGAGCCTACCAAATGGGGACACACCACCGTCAAGAAGATCCTCACCTTGCAGGAATACTGCGGCGATGTCATCAACTTCAAAAGCTACTCCAAGTCCTACAAGATGAAAAAGCGGATCGAGAACCCGGAGGAAAACCGGGCGATCTTCCTCAATGTCCATGAGGCTATCATTGACCGCCAGACTTGGGAAAAGGTGCAGGCGCTCCAAAAAGGGACGCGCCGCAAAAAGCCCACGGTCACGCAGGAGCCCAGCGTATTCTCCGGCTTGCTGAAATGCCCGGAGTGCGGCGGCAACCTCAATTTCCACTTCAACCAGAACAACCACGACATCAAGTTTTTCAGTTGTCAAAAATCACAACTCCGGCTATCGCAAGTGCAGCAAGACGCACTATATCCGGCTGGACTTCTTGGAGCAGGTCGTTTTGTACGAGGTCAAGCGGCTGGCCTGCTTCGCCAGCGAATACGAAAATGACTTTATCAAGGCCATGATCGGACGCTCGGCAAAGGTGGCGGAAAATACCGCGCTCCGCAAGCAGCGGGAGCTGGACGCTCTGACCGCCCGTGACCGGGAACTGGATATGCTCTTTGAACGGCTCTATGAGGACAATGTGGCGGGCAAGATCGACGATGCCCGGTTTGCCAAAATGTCCAAACGCTATGAACAGGAGCAGGGCGAGAACGCAAAGAAGATCAAGGCGCTGCGGCTGGAACTGAAAAAGGACGAGAGCAAGCGCATGGACATTGACGATTTTCTTGAAACGGTACGGCGGTACACGGATGCGACCACCATTACAAAGCGCATGGTCGCTGAGCTGATCGACCATATTGAGGTATACCACGCTGAAAAACAGGACGGCGTTACCAATCAGCGTGTCGTGATCTACTACAACTGCATCGGCGCTTTCGATGTGCCGGATCGCCGGAAGATCCCGGAGGCCGACATTATCATGGAAACGAGAAAAGGCGTAGCACTCAGCTACGCCCCGGAACAGGTTGCGGTATAAGGAGGTACGACACGATGAAAGCCTATTTCTATTGCCGCGTCGCTCACGATGATAGCTTTTCTTTGGAACGACAGGCCGAGGAGCTTCGCCGCTATGCGAAGCAAGCCGGGTACACCATCATTGGTGCTGCCGCCGAGCATGGCTCTGGAATGACCCTTGACCGTCCGGCTCTGCAAGAAGTGATGGAGGCCGTTCTTGCCGGAAAGGTGGATGTGGTGCTGATAAGCAGCCTTGACCGTATAGGGCGGGATTGGGGCATGACAAAGCATTACATCGATTTGCTGACCGAGCACAAGGTCAAGCTGCTGTGTGTGCGGGAACGGATGATGATCGACAGTTCCAGCTTTTCACCATTCTTCACATAAAAAAGCAGAGTGTCCATTACAGGATACTCAGATCCTATAAGGACACTCTGCATGGTCGGAGTGCGGGGATTTGAACCCCGGGCCTCTTGGTCCCGAACCAAGCGCGCTACCAACTGCGCTACACCCCGTCAGCCTATCCATTATACGTTTTTTTCCAACGGCTGTCAAGACTGAATTTTCACCAGCTGCGGATGATGTGTGCTGCGGGTTTGAACATTCCGGATGCAACGGTATGTCCGGCGGTCTTGCCATACCAGGCGCATATGTTCACGAAAGGTTTACAGGAATGGCGGCTGCATGTCTTGTGAAGCCCGGGAAAATCTGATGAATTCGTGCAGCAGAAGCACCAAAAAGAGGAGAAATCCTTTGATTTCTCCTCTTTTGCTATACACAACGGATTTACAGAGTCTCCTTGATCCGCGCCGCGATCTGGTCGGCGGTGAGACCATACTCCCGCAGGACCTCCAGGGCCTTGCCGGACTGGCCGAACTGATCGTTGATGCCGATCTTGCGGAACCTGCAGTTGACCTTGCCCATCAGCACATCGGCCACGGCATCGCCCAGGCCGCCGATAACGCTGTGTTCCTCCACAGTCACCACGTTGCCGCACTTCCGGGCCCAATGGCTGACGCAGTCGGCGTCGATGGGCTTGATGGTGTGGACATTGATCACGGCGATGTGGATGCCCTCAGCCTCCAGCAGCTTGGCAGCGTCCAGCGTCTCGCTGACCATCAGGCCGCAGGCGAACACGGCGGCATCCGTTCCTTCGCGCATAACGTTGGCCTTGCCGATCTCGAAGGGATAATCCTCCTCAAACACCGGGGAGGCCAGACGGCCCAGACGCATGTACAGGGGGCCCTGGAACTCTGCTGCGGCGAACACAGCCTTCCGTGCCTCGTTGGCGTCGGCGGGCACCACCACGGTCATGCCGGGGATCAGCCGCATCAGCCCGATGTCCTCAATGGCCTGGTGGCTGCCGCCGTCCTCACCCACGGACACACCGGCGTGGGAGCAGCAGATCTTCACGTTGAACCTGGGATAGGCGATGGAGTTGCGGATCTGTTCATAGGCCCGGCCTGCGCCGAACATAGCAAACGTAGAGCAGAAGGGAACCAGACCCATGGTGGACAGGCCCGCGCTAATATCCACCATATCTGCCTCAGCGATACCGCAGTCGAAGAAGCGCTCCGGATGCGCGGCCTTGAAATGCTTGGTCATGGTGGCGCCAGCCAGGTCTGCGTCCAGCACCACGACCTTGTCGTTGACGTTGCCCAGCTCGGCCAGAGCCTTGCCGTATGCCTCGCGGGTCGCGATTTTTTCACTCATGGTCTCAGTCCTCCAATTCCTTCAAAGCCTGCTGCCGCTGCTCCTGGTTGGGAGCCTTGCCGTGCCAGCCCACCTGGTTCTCCATAAAGGAGACGCCCTTGCCCTTGACGGTGTGGGCCAGGATACACTTGGGCACGCCGGGAACGGCGGGTGCGCTGAGGGCCGCCTCAATGGTGTCCAGATCGTGGCCGTCGATCTCATGGACATCCAGGCCGAAGGCCCGCAGCTTGGCGGGCAGGTCGCCCAGAGACATGACCTCGTCATTGGTGCCGTCGATCTGCAGGCCGTTGTTGTCGATGATGATGGTCAGATTGTCCAGCTTATAGTGGGCAGCCGCCATGAAGGACTCCCAGATCTGGCCCTCCTGGCACTCGCCGTCGCCCAGCAGGGCATAGACCCTGCAATCCTTGTGCTGGAGCTTGGCGCCCAGCGCCATACCCACGGCGATGGAACAGCCCTGGCCCAGGGAGCCGGTGGCCGCGTCGATGCCGGGAACCTTTTTGCTGTCGGGGTGCCCCTGGAGGATGCTGTGCAGCTGACGGAAATTTTTAAACTCGTCCCGGCTGATGAAGCCCATCTCCGCCAGCACCGCGTAGTAGCAGGGAGCCGCATGGCCCTTGCTCAGCACGAAGCGGTCCCGATCCGGATCGTCGGGGCGCTTGGGGTCCACGTGCATGTGATTGAAAAACAGGCAAGTCATCAGATCCGCTGCGGACAAGGAACCACCGGGGTGGCCGCTGCCGGCATTGGCGGTCATGTTGATAATGTCCCGCCGGACCTGCTTGCTCATGCTGGAAAGCTCTGCCGTATTCATGAGAAACCTCCATATAAAGTATTTACCTGCGTTAGCGTATAGCATTCCGGGCAAAATGTCAATGGTCTGTCATAAAAAAACCCGCAAAAATTTGCGGAAAACGCCGCAAAAGGGGAGAGGGGGCCATAGCCCCCTCTCAGTCGTCCTTATCGCCTATTTTGCCTTTGATTTTCACGTGTGACAAGGGGTTTGCCTTTGCAGCCACCCGCAGTGCTTCATTGTCGATATGGGTATAGATTTCCGTGGTATTCAGGTGCTCGTGTCCCAACACCTCCTGCACCGCCCGCACATCCACGCCGTTTTGCAGCATCAGCGTGGCAGCGGTATGCCGAAGCTTATGAGAGGAGTACTGGGTGCTGTCCAGCCCCGCCTGAGACAGGCGTTTTTTCACCAGGGTATTCACCATAGACCGGCTGATTCGCTGGTTTCGCCCCGACAGAAACAGGGCGTCCCGATCCGGCCCGGTGATGGGCCGGCGCACCGCCAGATAATCCGCCAGCGTATCCTGACACGCCTGGTTCAGATACACGATCCGCACCTTATCACCCTTACCCAGGACCCGCAGTGCGTCGTCGTGGATATCCGCCAGGTTCAGCCCGATCAGCTCCGAAATACGCAGCCCGCAGTTAAGAAACAGTGTCAGAATGCACAGATCCCGCTCCCGGTTTGGTCCATCCACCGACTCCAGCAGGGAAATGCTCTCATCCAGGGTCAGATACCGTGGCAGCGTTTTTTTCAGCTTGGGTGCATCGATATCCTTCACGGGATTGTGATCCAGTTTGTGCACTTTGTTGCATAAATACCCATAAAACGACCGTATCGTCGCCAGCTTTCTGGCCCGGGACGCGGGGCTGAGTCCCTTGGCGGACCGGTCGCTGTTGGGATGCAGCACCCGGTCCCGGCTCAGGTAAGCCATATAAGCGTAGACCTCCGACAGGGTCACGGCCCCAACAAAGGGCAGGTCCACATCCCGGATGTCCACAGCGTCCATGGGCTGCTCCTGCAGCGCCGGGTCCCGGGACCATTTCAGGTAGCGGAAAAAATTCCGCAGGTCCAGATAATACTCATCCACCGTCCGCTGGGAATGGGCCTTGATGGTCTCATGATATGACAGGAAATCCAACAGGATCTCCGGTGAATCTGTTCGATAGTCTGTGTTCATATGCTTTTTCCCATATACGATACGAGAAGGATCTGTGCTTGGATTCCATACGGGGCACAAGGGATTTCGTGGAAAAGAATGATAGCCTGCTCTCAATTGAACAAAATTTTTATTTTGTTCAATTACATATACCCCTCACTCTACTTGCCCCACTGCTCCAGATACTGCTCCAGGCACACGCCTTTCTCATAGATCTCCTTGGCGTATTCCTTGCCGACATAGCGGTAATGCCACGGCTCATACACGATGCCCGTAATATCCGTCTTGTCCGTGGGATACCGCAGGATGAATCCATACCGCCAGCTGTTTTCCAGCAGCCATTTCTGCACGCCAGTGTTCTCCTGATTGGTGTCCAGCAGCTGATAGCTGACGTCCACAATGTCCACCGCCAACCCAAGTTGATGCTCGCTGGTGCCCGGCACCGCCACCTGGCGCCCGGCTTTGGCCTTGGCGTCCTCCAGGCCGTATCCCTGGTCCATCCATTCCGATACCTTATTATTATAAAGTGTCTCCTGGAAATCCTGTGCCCGATAGGCGGAGCAGATCACCGGCGTCAGCCCTGCGTCGTAGCACCCGTCGATCATTTCCATCAGCGCGTCATAGCAGCGCTTGTCGACCTCCAGCCCGTTGGGCAGGGTCACCAGGTCCACAGACCAGTCCTCCGGCACCTGGTTCCAGGGATTTACCAGGGTCAGAAGCTCCGGAACCGGCTCCGGAGTAGGCTCCGGCTCCTGAGGCTTTTCCTGGGAAATCGGCGTGGCAGGCGTTTCGGCGGGCAGCACCTGGGGCTTTTTCCCCAGCTCCACGATCAGCACCACGGCCAGGATCAGCACGGCACACAGCGCCGGGATCAGCAGCCACCGCCGGCCGCTCCGTTTTCTTCCTGTCAGCCGCTCGGGCGCCTGTTTTTCGGTGGTATACATGAAAATATTCTCCTTTTCAGCTCCGCAGCGTGGGGGGATATGTTCCGTTTTCGTGAAGCCTTGCCAGCTCCCGGGCAACGGCCTGCCGGTCCTGGTGATACGTCATACCGAACCACCGGTCCGCCGAATGCAGCACGGACACGGACATCCGTCCCTTTTTCAGCAGATCGCCCACCATGTTGGGCAGCAGGCACTCCGCCTTGATCTCCTCCGGCGGCAGCGCCCGCAGAAAGTTGTCCAAATATTCCTCCATCTGGTCGAAAATAGACGGCATAAAGCCCCAGAAGTTCATGGACACCGGCATATCTGCCGCCAGCTCCCGGCGCTGACCGTCGGCCACGTCGGCGATGGTGCCGTCGGGGAACAGCTGGATCTTCAGAGCCTCGTGAATACCTGTCAGATGGCCATCCTCCACGTGGCATACACCACGGGACACGGTACCGTGGGCGCTGACGGTGTTGCGCAGCAGATAACCCACCATGGTGGCCTTTCCCTGCTGCGGCAGGCGGCCCAGCTCCTGATAGATGGCTCGGTACGCATCCACGCCGTAATAGTCGTCGGCATTGATAACGCAGAAGGGCTCCTGGACATAGGGCCGCGCGCACAGCACGGCGTGGGTGGTGCCGAAGGGCTTGGTGCGCCCGGCAGGCACGGTATAGAACGCCGGCAGACTGGAATAGTCCTGCACGGCATAGCAGACCTCCACCGGCTCCCCGTCCCGGGCCGTCAGGCCGGCAATGCGGTCGCCGCACAGCGTACGCATCAGGTCCACCATGTCGTCCTTGATGATGAACACGACCTTGGTGAAGCCTGCCCGAATAGCGTCGTGAATGGAGTATTCCATGAGGATTTCGCCGCCGGGGCCTACCCCGTCAACCTGTTTATTTCCGCCATAGCGGGAGCCCAGCCCAGCCGCCATGATGACAAGCGCTGCTTTCATGTGTGTTTCCTCCTCGTTTCGCCGGCCCCGCTGTTCCGCAGCGGGTGCGGCATCTTGCTCCTATCATACCACATTTTTTCTGCCGCTTCAACCGTTTTACCCTCCGGTACCCTATCCTCGCCCGGTAAATACAGGGAAATTCATAATTTTGTTACAAATAAGGATGGAAATTTGACGCCGCAGGATATATAATAGGAGACTGTTACCATGTAAATTACAATGGGTGTGCTTTGCGAAGCGGCGCACCGGCGACTTATCCCAACACAAAGGAGAAACGCTATGGCAACTGAAAACACCTCCCCCCGCCGCAGCGGGGCGGATTGGTTTGGTCTGGCCGCCTTCGCTGTGCTGCTGATCAGCAGCGCGGTGCTGGTGATTCGTCTGATCTCCACCCGGTTCCTGTCCACAGGCCATCTGCTGCTGGCCTCCGGCGCTCTGCTGGTGCTCAGCGGGCTTCATGGCTGGGTCCAGTTCCCCCGCTGGAAAAAAACCGGCGGCAAGATCGTCTGCGGCGTCATCGCCCTGCTGCTGTCTGCCGCCATGATCTACGGCGCGGCGGCCCTGACCTCCGTGCAGCACGCCATTACTGACATCGCCGATAAATCTGCCGAAACCGACATTACCTGCGTCATCGTCAATGCCGATGACCCCGCCCGGAGCGTTGACGACATCAAGGGCTATCTGCTGGGTATTCTGGAGGACCGGGACACGGAGAACACCCAGTCCCTGCTCCAACAGCTTCAGGAGAAGCTGGGCTCGGCGCACCACACGGCCTACGCCTCCCCTGCCCTGCTGACGGACGCCCTGTATGACGATCAGGTGGGCGCCATTCTGCTGAACAAGGGCTACATTCCCCTGCTGGAGGAGCAGGAGGGCTACGCCGACTTTTCCGACCGCACCCGCATCCTGTATGAATACACCACCACCAAAGCCGTGGAGCCTACGCCTGCCGATGCCGATGCCCCGGTGGATGTGACCAAGGACCCCTTTGTGGTCTATTGCAGCGGCATCGACGCCCGCAGCAGCGACATCAGCATCACCAGCCGCAGCGACGTGAATATCCTGGCCGTGGTGAATCCCACCACCCGCCAGATCCTGCTGGTGAACACCCCCCGGGACTATTACCTGCCCCTGGCCCACAACGGCCAGCTGGACAAGCTGACCCACGCCGGGATCTACGGCACCGGCGAATCCATGCGGACCCTGGATAACCTGTACGGCACCCACACGTCCTTTTACATGCGTGTCAACTTCGCCGGGCTCACCCGGATCGTGGACGCTCTGGGCGGCGTAGACGTGTATTCCACAAAGACCTTCTCCATGGGCGGCTACGATTTCACCGAGGGCGTGAATCACCTGAACGGTGAGGCGGCTCTGTGCTTCTCCCGTGAGCGCTATGCCTTTGCCGATGGCGACAATCAGCGGGGCAAAAACCAGATGGCCGTCATCCAGGCCATCATCAGCAAGGCGTCCTCCCCTGCCGTGCTGAAAAATTACCAGACGCTGCTGTCCTCCCTGTCCGACGCCTTTCTCACCAGCCTCAGCTACGACGACATCGCCGCCCTGGTGCAGATGCAGCTGCAGGATATGTCCGGCTGGCACGTTACCAGCTATGCCGTCTCCGGCTCCGGTGATACCTCGTATTGCTATGCTCTGGGCGATGCCGCCTGGGTCATGCGCCCCAATATGGACACCGTCAACACCGCCAAGGAGCTCATCCGCCAGGTCATGTCCGGCGAAACGCCTCAGCTCCCCTGAGCGGCACACGCAAAAAGATATAGAGAAAAAACAAGGAGAAAACCCATGAGCAGACGTCGCAGAAATGCCTATTCATCCTACTATGGCTCCCGGGGTGGGAGCCGCGGCCTGGCCGACTGGTTCGGGCTGCTTGCCCTGCTGTGCATGCTGGTGTGCAGCGTGATCCTGCTGGTGCGGGTGCTTGGCGCCGGTGTGCTGACCACGGTGCTGACCGTTGTGCTGATTCTGGTGCTGGTACTTCTCAACGGGCTGCATGCCTTTGTGCAGCTGCCGGTGCGCCGCAATGTGGCCGGAAAGCTCATCTGCGCCGTGGTGGCGCTGGTGCTGTCCGCCGCCATGATCTTCACCTCCACCGCCGCCGGCTCCCTTATGAAGTTCCTGTCCAATATCACCTCCGGCGGCTCTGCCAAGACCACCACCTGCGTGGTGGTCCGGGCCGATGACCCCGCCGAGACCGTCAACGATACCTTCGGCTATACCTACGGCATCCTGGAAACCCTGGACCGGGAAAACACCGACGCCGCCCTCTCCCATATTGAGGACGGCATGGGCCAGGTAAAGACCGCCAGCTTCGGCACCCTCACCCAGCTGGCCGACGCCCTGCTGAACCGGCAGGTGGACGCCGTTATCCTCAACAACAGCTACTTCTCCGTCCTCAAGGGCACGGAGGGATACCAGAGCTTCTCCAAGGACACCAAGGTCATTTACCGCTTTTCCATCGACAAGGCGGACCCCGAGCCCATTGCTCCCAACGCCAACATCTCCCGGGAGCCCTTTGTGGTGTATTGCAGCGGCACCGATGAACGGGTGGATTATATCCCCCTCAACAGCCGCAGCGATACCAATATTCTGGCTGTTGTGAACCCCTCCACCCACCAGATTCTGCTGGTCAGCACCCCCCGGGACTATTACCTGCCCCTTCCCTCTTACGGGCAGAAGGATAAGCTCACCCACTTCGGCCTCTACGGCATCGAGGAGTCCATCAAGGGCCTGGAGCAGCTGTATAACGTGGACGTGAACTATTATGCCCGGGTCCACTTTGCCGGTCTGGTGGGCGTCATCGATGCCCTGGGCGGCATCGACGTCAATTCGGATGTGGCCTTCAACACTGTGGGCATGGAGGTGCCCGACGAGGACGGCAGCGGCAACTTCCACTTCGCCGCCTATTCCTTCCAGAAGGGCGTGAATCACCTGGATGGCCGCCAGGCGCTGGCCTTTGCCCGTGAGCGGGACGCCTTCGACGATGGCGACATGCAGCGGGGCCGCAACCAGATGCTGGTAGTCCAGGGCATCGTCAATAAGGCGGCCTCCCCTGCCATTCTGAAAAGCTACCAGGATGTCCTGGCCGCCGCCTCCGACTCCATCGCCACCAATATGCCCAAGGAAGATATTATTTCCCTGGTAAAGATGCAGCTGCAGGATATGTCCGGCTGGAACATCACTACATACGGCCTTGCCGGTGAAAACAGCGCCGACTATTGCTACAGCCTGGGAAATGACGCCCGGTATGCTGTGGTCCTGCCCAATGAACAGATGGTCGCCACTGCCCAGGACCTGATCCAGCAGGTCCTCCGGGGCGAGACGCCCACCGTGAATCCCTGACGCAGAAAGGACGAAACGATTATGAACGAACAAGAACAGCCCCGCCGGAGACGGCGCAGGCTCTACCGTACCAGTGCCGATTGGTTCGGCCTGGCCACTGTGGCCCTGCTGATGATCTGCAGTCTGGTGCTGCTGGTGCAGCTGATGTCCACCAAGCTGCTGACGGATCTGTACCTCATCGTCATTGAGGTGGTCCTGCTGCTGATCAACGCAGGCCATGTCATCATCCAGCTGCCCATCCGCCGGGTCAAGACCAGCAAGGTAGTCTGCGGCCTGCTGGCAGTGCTGCTGTCCGGCCTGATGCTGTATGGCTCCGTGGCTGCCGCCTCCGGCAAAAGCGCCCTGCTGGCCATTGCGGGCCACACCCTGCAAAAGACCACCTCCTATGTAGTGGTCATGGACGACGACCCTGCCCGCAGCATCGGCGATACCGTGGGCTACACCTTCGGCATCCTCAGCGAGGACGCCGACATCAGCGCCGACAATACCCAGGCCCTGCTGGACGATATCAAGGACGGCCTGGGCGGCCGTGTGGATACCAGCACCTGCACGGACCTGACCTCCCTGGCCGACGCCCTGTACGACGGCAACGCCGGGGCCATCATCCTCAACTCCAGCTATCTCACCACGCTGGACAGTCTGGAGGATTACAGCACCTTCTCCAAGGATACCCGCATCATCTATGAATTCAGCACCACCAAGGAGGTGGAGCCCATCAAGCCCAACGCCTCCATCACCTCCCAGCCCTTCATTGTCTATTGCAGCGGCATCGACGCCCGCAGCAGCGATATCAATATCCAGAGCCTCAGTGACGTGAACATTCTGGCGGTGATCCACCCCCGCACCCACCAGATCCTGCTGATCAATACCCCCCGGGATTATTATGTGCCCCTGGCCCGCAACGGGCAGCGGGATAAGCTGACTCACGCCGGCATGTACGGCATCGACGAATCTGCCGCCGTGCTGGGGAACCTCTACGGGGTCAAGGCGGATTACTATGCCCGGGTGAATTTCGCGGGCCTGAAGAAGATCGTGGATGCCCTGGACGGCGTGGATGTGAACTCCGAACACGAGTTCACCACCGTTGGCATGGAGGTGCCTGACGAAAACGGCGACGGCGTCCACATGGCGGGCTACACCTTCACTCAGGGCATCAACCACCTCAACGGAGAGCAGGCCCTGTGCTTCGCCCGGGAGCGCCACGCCTTCGGCGACGGCGATAATCAGCGGGGCCGCAACCAGATGGCCGTGATCCGCGCCATTGTGGACAAGGCCTCCTCCCCTGCTATCCTCAAGGGATATCAGAAGGTCCTGGACGCCGTGTCCTCCTCCTTCATCACCAGCCTGACCTACGAGGACATCAGCAGCCTGGTGCAGATGCAGCTGCGGGACAACGTCCATTGGAACATCACCAGCTATTCCGTCAGCGGCGAAGGCGGCATGGAGCCGTGCTATTCCGCCGGCAACGAGACCCTGTGGGTCATGTGGCCCAACGCCACCCAGATCAATACCGCCAAGAGCCTGATCCAGCAGGTTCTGAACGGCGAGACCCCTACCCTGCCCCAGGATTGACCACACTTCCCCATGCAAAACCCCATGCAGAATGCCCGGTGCTGCCGGGCATTTTGCAAGAGCTTGTCAAAAAGAGGCGGTGCCCTTTTTTGACAAGAGAGATTTCGCTCCGACCCGTGCGTTTCGGTGGGCTGTAAGCCCGCCGAAACGCGCTCTGGCCGCGCAAAGAGAATAGAAAGAGAAAGAGGAGAACATCACCGTGCAAAAGAAAAACCCTGGGGCATCTCTATGCCCTGTTTACCATTCTGGTCTGGGGCAGCTGCTTTGTGCTGACCAAGGTCATGCTGACGGCCTACACCCCCACCCAGATCATCCCCCTGCGGATGGGCCTTGCCTACCTGACCCTGTGGGCCCTGCGGCCCAGGACCCTGAAGCTCCCCTGGAAGGATGAGCTGATGTTCATCCTCATCGGCATCACCGGCGGCAGCGTCTACTTCTTCCTGCAAAATACCGCCGCCGCCCATACCTCCGCCGCCAACGTCAGTATTCTGGTATCCATGTCCCCTATTCTGACGGTGCTCCTGGCGCAGCTGTTCTCCCGCAAGGGGGAAAAGCTGGGAAAGCTGGTGTATATCGGCGCGCTGGTAGCCATCGTCGGCGTGGTGCTGGTGGTGCTCAACGGCACCCTGTCCTTCCACCTGAGCCCCCTGGGCGACCTGCTGGCCCTGGCCGCTGCCCTGATGTGGGCTGTGTACTCCATCCTGGTGAAGAAATATACAGAGCGGTACGACAACTTCCTGGTGACCCGCCGGGTGTTCCTCTGGGCCTTCCTCACCTCCCTGCCTCTGGTGCTGCTGACGGACGGCATGCCCAGCCTGTCTCCCCTGTTTTCCCAGCCGAAAATACTGGTTTCCTGGCTGTTTCTGGGCGTGTTCGGCAATGCGGTATGCTTCGCCATCTGGAACATTGCCTTCAAGCGTCTGGGCGTGGTGGTCACCAACAACTATCTGTACGCCTCCCCCTTTGTCACCGTGGTGGTGGGCTGGCTGCTGCTGGGCGAGAAGATCAGCTGGATGAGTATTCTGGGCGCGGTTCTCATTACCCTGGGCGTGATCTTTGCCAACAAAGACGGCAGCCAATCGTAACGCCATGGACATTCGCAGAGCAGCACCGGCGGATGTACCCGCCATTCTGGAGATTTTCCGCATCGCCAAGGCATACATGGCTGCCCACGGCAACGCCGGTCAGTGGGGCGGCGATTATCCCGGTCTGCCGGAGCTGCTGCCGGACATTGCCCGGGGCCACAGCTATGTCCTGACAGACGGCGGCGTCATCGTCGGCACATTTTCATTTATCATCGGCGACGAACCTACCTACCGGGTGCTGCTGAACGGTCATTGGCACGCGGACCGGCCCTACGGCACCATCCACCGCCTGGCCTCAAGCGGCACGGTCCGCGGCGTGTCCCGGGCCTGCTTCGACTTCTGCCTCGGCATCATGGACTATGTCCGCATCGATACCCATGAAAACAATCATACCATGCAGTCTGCCATCACCGGCTACGGTTTCCGTAAATGCGGCAATATCTATGCCTCCAACGGCACCCTGCGCACGGCGTATGATTTCATCCGGCCATAAGCGCTGCAAATAATCAAAACCTCCGGCATCTGCCGGAGGTTTTGATTATTTGCATTTATACGAACCATTCGTTTTCCGCCCGGCGGGTGTAAACGTCCTCCAGCTCGTGCTGGTGAAACAGGTATCCGGGATCGTCAAAATACTTGGCTCCGGCAGGGCACTTTTTTACGCAGGCGCAGCACTTGATGCAGATGCCATTGACCCGGGACACATCCGCCGGGTCAATGGAGCCCATAGGGCACAGCTCCGCGCACAGACCGCAGCCGCCGCACTTTGCCATGTCCGTTTTGGGTTTTACCTTCAGGATGCTGATGGGGTTTCCGTGGCGATCCCGTGGGGTGTAATAGGGGCGGATGGGTGTTTCCCCCCGGACGGCAACAGGCGTATTCTCTGTCCCGGCTTGTCCCGCTAATTTCCCGCAGATTTCCCGGGCAAAGGCGGGATGTCCCGCCATATCCCGATCGTCCGGACGGCCCGCGCCCAGGGTCCGGGAAAAGCTGTGCTCCCCCACAAAGGCCCCTGCCGCAATACAGCCGAAGCCGTCTGCCTGGAGCAGGTCCCGCAGCTCGATCAGCGCGTCATCATAGTTCCGGTTGCCGAACAGCACCACCGGCACCGCCAGCGCGCCTCCGCCCCGGACCTTTTCCCGCAGATACGGCAGCAGCACATTGGGCACCCGCCCGGCATACACCGGCGTTCCGAATACCACCAGATCCCTCTCGCAGAAGGAAAGCTCCTTCTGCCGGGCCTGAGGCCGGGTAAAGTCAATGCTGCGGCAGGGCACGGAAAGCATCCGGGCCAGCTCTCCGGCAAGGCTGCGCACCGTGCGCTCCGTGGTGCCGGTACCGCTGAAATAAACGGCCCAAACGGTTTTCGGCGTCATGGTTTTACCCCTTTTCTCTCTGATTTTTGGGTTTTACAGGCTGAAATCTTCCTCCTTCAGCCCGTCGGTGGACAACTGAGCCGGACGGGGCGGAACCCGCTTCAACGGGTCGTAGCGGAAGCGGAAGCAGTGGTTTTCCGCCGCTACGATGCCCTTTTTCATGCAGGCCACCTGCGTCTCATTGATGCGGACCCCCTGAGCGCAATAGGCGCAGCGGGGCTCGATATCCTTGCGAAACAGCATGAAACCGCCTCCTTACAGGGTGTCCAGCCGCACCTTGCCATCCTCTGCGGTGGCCCGCAGCTGGGTGATGGGGTGCTCGAAGCTGTCGATGATCTGAACCGCCATGGGGTCCTCCAGCTCCTTCTGGATGCAGCGGCGCAGATTCCGGGCGCCGTAGGCCGCAGAATAGGAGGATTTCACCAAGTGCTCCACTAGCGCGTCGTCATAGGTGAAGGTGTACCCCTTCTCCCGCAGGGAATCCCGCAGCTCATCCAGCATGATCCGGGCGATGGCGGCAAAATTCTCCTCCGTCAGCTGGTGGAAATAGACGATCTCGTCCACGCGGTTGATAAATTCCGGGCGCAGGAATTCCCGCAGAGCCTTCATGGTGCGCTCACGGCCCTGGTCGTCGGCGCTGCGGCCAAAGCCCACGGAACCGGCGGCCCTGTCGGACCCGGCGTTGGAGGTCATGACGATGACGGTGTTTTCAAAATTCACCTTGCGGCCATGGGCATCGGTGATCTCGCCGTCGTCCAGAATTTGCAGCAGGATGTTCAGCACATCCGGGTGGGCCTTTTCGATCTCGTCAAACAGAATGACGGAATAGGGCTTGCGGCGGATCTTCTCCGTCAGCTGGCCCGCCTCGTCATAGCCCACATAGCCCGGGGGAGAGCCCACGATACGGGAGACAGAGTGCTTCTCCATAAACTCGGACATATCCAGGCGGATCAGGGCGTCCGGCGTATTGAACAGGTCGTCGGCCAGCTGCTTCACCAGCTCCGTCTTGCCCACGCCGGTACTGCCCACGAAAATAAAGCTGACGGGCTTGTGCTTGGGGGAAATGCCCACACGGCTGCGGCGGATGGCGGCGGACACGGCGGAAACCGCCTCGTCCTGGCCCACAATGTGCTGCTTCAGCCGGTCCTCCAGCTCCGACAGGCGCTTGAACTCTTCTTCCTTGATCTTGCTGGCGGGGATCTTGGTCCACATCTCGATGACCCGGGCGATGTTCTCCATGGTCAGCTGGGGCGTACCCTTGGCCTCCAGGGCAGACAGCTCCTGCTGCAGCCGCAGCTCCTGGCTGCGGAGCTCGGCAATGCGGGCATAGCGGGCGTCCAGCTCCTCCTGGGACAGCTCCTGCCCCTCCGGCGGCTGGGCAGACATCAGGGTCTCCCGCTCGAAGGTGACATTCTCCAGGTCCCGCTTGACCTCCATCCGGCGGTTGATGTCCGGATCGTGGAGGTTCAGATCGGAGCAGGCCTCGTCGATGAGGTCAATGGCCTTATCCGGCAGGAACCGGTCGGTGATATAACGCTCGGACAGCGCAACCGCCTGGCGCAGCACCCCCCTGGGGGATGGAAACGCCGTGATACGCCTCGTAGTAGTGGGCGATGCCCTGGAGGATCTTCAGCGTATCCTCCAGGCTGGGCTCGTTGACGGTGACCGGCTGGAAGCGGCGCTCCAGGGCGGTGTCCTTTTCAATGTGCTTGCGGTATTCGTTGAAGGTGGTGGCGCCGATGACCTGGATCTCGCCCCGGGACAGGGCAGGCTTGAGGATATTGGCGGCGTTCATGCTGCCCTCGGCGTCTCCGGCCCCAACAATGTTGTGGACCTCGTCGATGACCAGGATGATATTTCCCAGCTTGCGGATCTCCTCGATAAGGCCCTTCATACGGCTTTCAAACTGGCCCCGGAACTGGGTCCCGGCTACCAGAGCCGTCAGGTCCAGCAGATATACCTGCTTATCCCGCAGCTTGAAGGGCACGTCGCCGGCCACAATGCGCTGGGCCAGACCCTCGGCAATGGCGGTCTTGCCCACGCCGGGTTCGCCGATGAGGCAGGGGTTGTTCTTCTGGCGGCGGTTCAGAATCTGCACCACACGCTGGATCTCCTCCTCCCGGCCGATGACCGCGTCCAGCTTGCCGTCCCGGGCCCGCTGGCTGAGATTGATGCAGTAGCTGTCCAGATACTTGTGCTTTTTGTCGGCCTTGCGGCCCTTGGGAGTCTCCTCCCGGCCGGAGGGCGCGTCGGACTTCTCCGCCGGGGGGTTGCTGCTTCCGAACAGGCGGTTCAAAAACGGGAAGGTGGCGGTCTTGCCGCTTTCCTCATCATCGTCACCGTCGTCGTCCTGGGCCTCGGTCATGTCGCTGAGCTCCTCTGCGCCGCCGAAGGCCTGCATCATCTCGCTGTTGATGTTCTCCAGATCCTCCGGGGAGATGCCCATTTTCTTCATCATCTCCTCCACCTGGGGCAGGCCCAGCTGGGCGGCGCATTTCAGGCACAGGCCCTCGTTGACCATCTCGCCCTTTTCATTCTGCCGGGAAATAAAGACCACGGCCACATTTTTCTTACATTTGGAACAAAGAGTCGGTTGCATGGTTTTCCTCCGTTATGCGGGTAAATTGGTCACAGCGTCGCCAGGAGCCCCAGCGGCGTGTGGGTTGCAAAGAATTTCAGCAGGGTAGTCTTTTCCACCAGCTCCGGGGTGATGAGCCATCCAAAGCGCTGCATGGCCCATACGACCACAAACAGCGTAAGGCCGCCGCACACCAGACCCAGGGCCGCTCCGCCCAGGCCGTTGACGGTGCTGACCAGGGGGAGCCTGGTGACAATGGCATTCAGCGGCTTCATCAAAAGCCACAGCAGCACCAGCAGAATCAGGAACACCACCACATACACCGCCGTCCCCGCCACGGAACGGGCGATGCTCTGGGCCACAGCCCGGATGACGGTCTCGCCGGTTTGCTGCACCCGCTGGTGAACGGCATCCAGCATCTTCTGGAGGCCGCTGCCCCGGAAGCTGAATGCCTGGAGCATCTGTCCGGCGTCGGCGGCGTGGCTCTCCTCCAGCTTCCGCTCCACCCGCTGGGTGACCCGGGGCTCGATCCACTGGGCCACAGGCTCCGTCAGGTGGTCGGCGGCCCAGGAGGCGCCCCACAGGGCCACCAGAACAATCAAGAGGCCCGCCAGGCTTTTCAGCAGGCCACGCCTGGCGCCCAGCCAGGCGGCGGCCACCAGCGCGGCCAGCACCAGAATATCGGCAAACAGGGACATAGGCATTTCTCCTTTCGGGGTCAGGGCAGGAACACGCTGGCGGCAGCGGAGCCGGCCAGCACCGCAGAGCCGTCGCCGCGCATGAGGACATCCCCGGCGCTGCTGACGCCCTGAAGCGTGGCGTATTCCTTGAGGTTCTTGTTATAAATCACCAGCCGGTCGGCAAACAATACCGCCACATACCGGCCGGAGGCGGACATGCTCAGCACATCGCCATCCAGGTCCAGGGAGCCCAGCTCCTTGCCGTCGCCGTTCACCGTTACCAGCCGCAGCTGGCTGCCCACCTTATAGCGGCCCAGCAGCACGGCGGCATAGCCGTCGCCCCCCAGGCTGCACCGGCGCAGCACGCCGCCGTCGTAGCTGTAGGACGCGGCGGCGCGGCCCTTCCGGTCGATGAAGTGGAGGCCATCCTCCGCCACGGCGCAGTAGCGTTTTCCCACAAGGCCCAGGTCGTACACCGCTACACCTGCCAGATCGCAGGAGGCATAGGGGTCCTGGCGGTTCAGCTTGTAGAGAACCACGCTGCTGGTGAAGGCGCCCTGGGACTGGCCCATGGTGACGGCGGCCATCTCCTGACCGTCTCCGGACACGGAGGCAGTCATCAGGAAGCTGTCGGCGGAATGAAAGGCAAACTCCTTTACACCATTCTCGTCGTACACCTCCACCGCGGCCTTATACCCCCGCTCGTTGATGGTGACGGCCAGGCGGCCCTCCTGGGTGAGGGTGACGGACAAAATCTCGCCGCCGCAGGTGATCCTGCGGACAAGGCCATGGGCATTGAGCACATAGACGTCGGTGCCGCCGATGTCATAGGCGGCAGCAATGCCTTGGTTTTGCGCTACTGTACAGGAAGTCCACTTTACAGTCTCGTTGCAGACCACCTGGCCGTCCTCCTGCATCACCAGCAGCTGACTGTTGGTGACGATGGCCAGACTGCCGTCCAGTGAGGCGAAGCAGCTGGTGCGGTCGGCGGCATAGTGGTACAGCTGGGCGCAGCCCGTCTCATCTTTTTTTGCCCGGGCATAGGTGATGCTGCGGCGCAGGCCGTCAAAGGCGGTGGTATCCGTCAATGAGGCCACCAGCAGCACCGCCGCCAGCACTGCGGCGGCCACGGCAAACCATACGGGCTTCCAGTTCAGCTTCTTCCGCTTCTGTACCCGGCGGGGGGCATCCTCCTGGGGGTTGCCGCGGTCAAATTCCATCTGGTCCATTGAGTCTTTCATCTTCATACCACACCCTCGTCAGGTACAGACCTCCCGGCGGGGCAGTGGGCCCGGCCAGAGTACGGTTGCCGCTGTCCAGGATGGCGGGGATCTCCTCCGGCGTCAGCTTCCCCTCTGCCGCATAGAGCACCGTGCCGGTAATGGCCCGTACCATATTATACAAAAAACCGTTGGCGCAGACCTTCAATTCCAAAAGGTCCCCCTGCCGCCGGACCCGGCAATAGTAGATGGTGCGGACGGTGCTGCGGACGTTGGTGCCCACGCTGCGCACAGCGGCGAAATCGTGGGTCCCCTCGAACATCCGGGCAGCACGGTCCATGACCTCCTCGTCCAGGCGCTTGGGGTAAAAATACGCTCTGTTTACGTAAAACGGGTTCTTTACCCGGGAATTGTAAATGCGATAGGTGTACTCCTTTTTGATGCAGGAGCCGATGGCGTTGAAATCCTCCGCCACCTCATAGGCCGCCTTCACCACGATGTCCTCGGGAATATGGGTGTTCACGGCGAAGGGCAGCCGGTCCACAGGAATGCGGGAATCGGTGCGGAAATTGGCCACATAATGCTCGGCGTGGACCCCGGCGTCGGTGCGTCCGCAGCCGGTGCACTTGATGGGCTGGCCGCACACCATGGACAGTCCCCGTTCCAGGGTCTGGGCCACGGTGGTCTCGGTTTTCTGCACCTGCCACCCGTGGTAGGCGGTGCCGTTGTACATCAGGATCAGGGCGATGTTGCGCATAACGTACCTCTCAGATTCCCAGCCGGCCCAGGGCGATGATCCCGGCCGTCAGGGCGATGAAGCCCAGCAGCACCCAAATGTCGGCGGCGCGATACCGAAGCACATGGAGGGCGGTGCGGCCCTGGCCGCCGTGGTAGCAGCGGCACTCCATGGCCGTGGCCAGCTCGTCCGCCCGGCGGAAGGCGCTGATGAACAGCGGCACCAGAATGGGCACCAGCGCCCGGGCCCGCTGGAAGATGTTCCCGCTCTCAAAGTCCGCGCCTCGGGCCTTCTGAGCGGACATGATCTTGTCCGTCTCCTCGATCAGGGTGGGGATGAAGCGCAGGGCGATGGACATCATCATGGCCAGCTCATGGACCGGCAGGCGCAGCTTTTTCAGCGGCCCCAGCAGACTCTCCAGGCCGTCCGTCAGGGCGATGGGGCTGGTGGTATAGGTCAGCAGGAAGGTGCCCATGATGAGCATAACAATGCGCAGGATCATGTAGATGGCGGAGCGCAGACCCTCCTGGGTGATATGGCTCAGCAGCCAGCCGGTTCCCAAGGGCGTGCCGCTGGTGAAAAACAGGTTCATAATGGCCGTGAAGGCCACGATGATGTAAATGGGCTTCAGGCCCCGGGTCAGGGACCGGAAGGGCACCCGGGAAACAATGATGCACAGGGCCAGCAGCGCCGCCACGATGGCGTAGGTCACCACCCCCTGGGCGTTGAACAGGGCCACAATGTACAGGATCACCGCCAGGAGCTTGGTGCGGGGGTCCAGCCGGTGGATGAAGGTATTGCCCGGGAAAAACTGGCCCAGGGTGATATCTCTCAGCATACGCCCGCCTCCCCTCTTAGGGAGAGCAGGGCCTGCTCCAGCTCGTCCACGGTATAGACCGCCGTGTCGATCTCCAGGCCCATCCGGCGCAGAGCCAGGGCAATCTTGGTGGCCTGGGGCACGTCCAGGCCCACGTCCTCCAGATCGTCGGCCCGCCGGAATACCTGCCGGGGCGTGCCGTCCATATACACATGGCTGCCCGCAGCACCAGGATGCGGTCCACGTTGCAGGCGATCTCCTCCATGCTGTGGCTCACCAGAATGACGGTGGTGCCGCGCTTTTGGTGATAGGCCCGGATCTGGGCCAGAATGGCCTCCCGGCCCCGGGGGTCCAGCCCCGCCGTGGGCTCGTCCAGGATCAGGACCTTGGGCTCCATGGCGATGACCCCGGCGATGGCTACCCGGCGCTTCTGGCCGCCGGACAGGTCAAAGGGCGACTTGTCCAGCTGGTCCTCCGCCAAACCCACCAGGGCGGCGGATTCCCGGACCCGGCGGTCGATTTCCTCCTTGGAAAGGTCCATGTTGCCCGGGCCGAAGGCAATATCCTTGTACACCGTTTCCTCAAACAGCTGGTACTCCGGGTACTGGAACACCAGCCCCACCTGAAAGCGGACCTGACGAATTTTCTTGGGCTCGGCCCAGATATCCTTCCCGTCCAGCAGAACGCGGCCCTGGGTGGGACGCAGCAGTCCGTTGAGATGCTGGATCAGGGTGGACTTTCCGGAGCCGGTGTGTCCGATGATGCCCAGAAACTCCCCGGGCATCACGTCTATGCTGACATCCTCCACCGCGCTGCGCTGGAACGGGGTCCCGGCGCTGTAGGTGTGGGTCAGGTGCTCTACTCGAATGATCGGTTCCAACTTCGTTTACTTCCCTTCCGCGCCATGGAGCGCCTGGAATATGGCGCGGGCACACTCGTCAACGGTAATGGCCGTCAGGGGCAGGGACATGCCGTGCCCGTTCAGCCGGTGCAGCAACTCCACCGTGTCCGGGGCCGCCAGGCCCAGGGAGCGAAGCTCCTCCACCCGGGAGAAAATGTCCCGGGGCGTGCCGTCCATGGCCACCACGCCGTCGTTCATCACGATGACCCGGTCGGCGTCCTCGGCCTCGGACATATGGTGGGTGATGTGAACCACGGTGATGCCCCGCTGGCGGTTCAGCCGGTGGACGGTGTCCAGCACCTCCCGGCGTCCGGCAGGGTCCAGCATGGCCGTGGCCTCGTCCAGCACGATGCATTCCGGCTCCATGGCGATGACCCCGGCGATGGCCACCCGCTGCTTCTGTCCGCCGGACAGCAGGTGCGGCGCATGGCGGGCGAACTCCGTCATGCCCACCGCCGCCAGGGCGTCGTCCACCCGGCGGCGGATTTCTGCCGTGGGGACACCCAGGTTCTCCGGGGCGAAGGCCACATCCTCCTCCACCACGTTGGCCACGATCTGGTTGTCCGGATTCTGGAACACCATGCCCACCCGGCGGCGGATCTCCAGCAGAAGGTCCTCATCCTGGGTGTTCATGCCCTCTACATATACCGCGCCGCCGGAGGGAAGCAGCACGGCGTTGAAATGCTTGGCAAGGGTGGATTTGCCGGAGCCGTTGTGGCCCAGCACCACCACAAAGCTGCCCTTTTCGATGGACAGGGTCACATCCTCCAGGGCTGTGGTCCGACGCTGGCCCTCCTCCACCGGGTAGGAGAAGGAGAGTGCGTCGGTTCGGATCATTGCTTGCATTGGCTTTCTCTTTTCTGCGATATTTTTACTTGCTCATCCAGCGGCCCGTGGCGCCGCAGGGCAGCGCCATGCCGGTATCCGTGCACGGCAGGCCCAGCTCGTCCCAGGTGACCCGGCCGCCAAAGCGCCGCCCCACCAGCATTTGCAGGATATAGCCCAGCACCGACGGCGCCAGCCCCGTGGTATAGGAGTTCAGAATCACGAACAGGGGCTTGTCCGACAGCACCCGTGCGCACAGCTTCACGAAGGGATAGAGGTTATCCTCCAGCTTCCACACCTCGCCGCCGGGCCCCCGGCCGTAGCTGGGCGGGTCCATGATGATGGCGTCGTAGGTCTTGCCCCGGCGGATCTCCCGCTCCACAAACTTGGCGCAGTCGTCCACGATCCAGCGGATGGGAGCGTCCTGGAGTCCGGAGACCCGGGCGTTCTCCTTGGCCCAGGCCACCATGCCCTTGGCCGCGTCCACATGGCACACGCTGGCCCCGGCCGCGGCGCAGGCCACCGTGGCCCCGCCGGTGTAGGCGAACAGGTTCAGCACCCGGATGGGCCGTCCCGCCTGGCGGATCTGCTCCATGGCGAAGTCCCAGTTGGCAGCCTGCTCAGGAAACAGCCCTGTGTGCTTGAAGTTCATGGGCTTCACCTGGAAGCGGAGGTTTTTATAGGAGATGGGCCAGCTTTCCGGCAGCTTGTTCTTGTCCCAGTGGCCGCCGCCGGTGCTGGAGCGGCTGTACCGGGCGTTGGCCGTGCGCCAGCCGCGGTTTTTCCGGTCCGACTCCCAGATGGCCTGGGGATCCGGCCGCACCAGGATCTGGTCGCCCCAGCGCTCCAGCTTTTCTCCGCCGCCGCAGTCCAGCAGCTCATAATCCTTCCAGCCATCCGCGATCCACATAATGGGTATACCTCCGCACATTAAATCAGTTTATTATACAATATCCCAGCCCCCAGCGTCAAGTGCGGCTTTGACATTCGGGGTGACGGCGTTTTGCCGGACAAAAAAAGGAGCCGCCCGCCTATGCGGGCAACTCCCTTTTTACAATTTACGGAATCAGCGCTCAGCCGTTCTCACGCATCTTGGCGAAGCAGTCGCTGCAATAAACAGGACGGTCGCTCTTGGGCTCGAAGGGCACACGGGCCTCGCCGCCGCAGGCAGCGCAGGTAGCGGTGAAGAACTCCCGGGGGCCGCGGGCGGCGTTCTTGCGAGCGTCGCGGCAAGCCTTGCAGCGCTGGGGCTCGTTCTGGAAGCCGCGCTCAGCATAGAACTCCTGCTCACCGGCGGTGAACACGAACTCCTTACCGCACTCCTTGCAAACCAAAGTCTTGTCTTCGTACATGATTTTACCCTCTCTTTGAGATGAAATATATTGCGTTCAGCTGTTGCTGATATCGCCGGATGAAAGCTGCCGCGCCACTTTGCGGCGGATCCGCTGCACGGCGTTGTCCACCGATTTGATGGGCCTGCCAACAGTTTCCGCGATCTCACAGTATGCGAGACCGTCTAAAAATAACCCTAAAATCTTTTCCTCGAAAGCGGACAACTGTTTGCGGGTATTCTCCAGCAGACTGGCAGCCTTTTCTCTGTCGATCAACAACAGCTCGGGATCGACCTGTGCGAAGGTGGGACTTGCGTTCAGAAGCGAGGGATTCAAGGGGACGGATTGATTGAGCGGTGCGTTTTTCTGGCTGGCGTCGCGCTTGAGCGCGGAACACACCTGTTGATGGATGCATAGACCCGCAAAGGGACGAAACAGAGAAGAACGGGCGGGGTCAAACTCCCGCATGGCCTTGATGAGGCCAAACATTCCCTCCTGCATCAGGTCCTCAGTGTCGCCGCCGATGAGAAAATACGGACGGGCACAGGCACGGACCAGCCAATGATACCGGGTGGCCAAAACATCCTCCGCCTGACGCCGGCCCGCACGACCCAGAGCACAAAGCTCTTCATCGGACAGGTTTTCTAATTGGTCATAGCGAAGTCCAGTATCCAAAACCATAGACATTATACCTTTTCACTAAATAATTTGTCAAGCCTTCTGGGGAAATTTGTGTATCCTGTGATGAAAATCACAGTTTTTTTATGAAATCAGCCAAAACAGAGGCCACCTGATGGGCGATTTCCGTGGTTTTCGCCTCTACCATGACCCGAATCAGGGCCTCGGTGCCGGAGGGACGGATGAGAATGCGGCCCTGGCCGTTCAGCTTTTCCTCCCAGCGGCGGGTCTCCTGCCGGAGACCTTCGTCGGCCATGATGCGCTCCTTGACACCGGGCGTGTGGGGCACATCCACGTTGATGAGCTCCTGGGGATACTGGGGGCAGCGGGCAGCCAGCCGGGAGGCCGGAACGCCGCTGCGGCGCAGAGTCTGCAGGAACTGCAGGGCCGTCAGCTCACCGTCGCCGGTGGTGGCATATTCCCGGAAAATGGTGTGGCCCGACTGTTCGCCGCCGATGGCAAAGCCGTCGGCGAGCATCTTCTCCAGCACATGGCGGTCGCCCACGGCGGTGCAGACCAGGTCCAGGCCGTTCTCCCGGCAATATTCGTGCAGACCCAGGTTGGACATCACTGTGGCAACAACGGTGTTGCCGGAGAGCTTCCCCTGACGCTTCAGCTCGGAGGCGCACACGGCCATGACCTTGTCGCCGTCGATGGTCTGGCCTTTTTCGTCCACCAGCAGGCAGCGGTCGGCGTCGCCGTCGAAGGCAATGCCCAGATCATAGCCGCCGGAGACGACGCCCTGGGCCAGGGACTCCAGGTGGGTAGAGCCGCAGCCGTTGTTGATATTGACACCGTCGGGCTCCGTATGGATGAAGTCGGCGTGGAGGGGCAGCGCACGGAACAGGTCCGGGGCCGTGGCGCTGGCGGCGCCGTTGGCGCAGTCCACCAGCACCCGCAGGCCGGTAAGATCGCAGTCGATGCTGCCCAGCAGGTGCCGGATATAGGCGCTTTGCAGGGCGTGCATGCCGTGGTGACGGCGGCCCACCGCGCTGTCCGCAGCAGGCTGGAGCCGGACATGATCCAGGATCAGACGCTCCACCTGCTCCTCCATCTCGTCGGACAGCTTGTAGCCCTGCCCGTTAAAGACCTTGATGCCGTTGTAGGCATAGGGGTTGTGGGAGGCGGAGATGACAATGCCAGCATCGGCGCGCTGCTGCACCGTCAGGAAAGCCACCGCCGGGGTGGGAATGGTGCCCAGAGGCATCACGTCGCCGCCGACGGAGCAGATACCGGCCATGAGAGCCGCCTCCAGCATGTCGGAGGAAATGCGGGTGTCCTTACCGATGGTAACCAGTGGGCGGCTGCCCTTCTTTTCCGTCAGGACAGCAGCTACCGCCTGCCCAACGTGAAATGCCAGCTCTGCCGTCAGGGTCTGCCCCGCAATGCCGCGGATGCCATCGGTGCCAAAGAGTTTTCCCATATTCCAATTCTCCTATTCGTTAGATTTCCAGCTGTTCCTGCCCCACGAAGTCCATGTGCAGGTGCTCGTATGCCTTACGGGTGACGCAGCGGCCCCGGGGGGTGCGGGTCAGAAAGCCCAGCTGCATCAGATACGGCTCGTACACGTCCTCCAGCGTCACGGCCTCCTCGCCGATGGTGGCGGCCAGGGTCTCCAGACCCACAGGGCCGCCGCCGTAGTTCTCAATGATGGCCCGGAGCATCCGGCGGTCCACCGGGTCCAGACCCAGATAGTCGATCTCCAGGGCCTGGAGGGCGTGGTCCGCCATGCTGCGGGTAATGGTGCCGTCGCCCTTCACCTGGGCGAAGTCCCGGACCCGCCGCAGCATCCGATTGGCGATGCGGGGCGTGCCCCGGGACCGGCGGGCGATCTCCATGGCGCCCTCCGGCTGGATGGGAACACCCAGGATACCGGCGCTGCGGGTGACGATCAGGGCCAGCTCCTCCGGCGTGTACAGCTCCAGCCGCAGGGTAACACCGAAGCGGTCCCGCAGGGGGGCGGACAGCTGTCCGGCCCGGGTGGTGGCCCCGATGAGGGTGAATTTCGGCAGGTCCAGCCGGATGGAGTTGGCCGACGGGCCCTTGCCGATGATGATGTCGATGGCGTAATCCTCCATGGCCGGGTATAGGATCTCCTCCACGGAGCGGTTCAGCCGGTGAATCTCGTCCACAAACAGAATGTCGTTTTCACTGAGATTGGTCAGCAGCGCCGCCAGGTCCCCGGGCTTTTCAATGGCGGGGCCGGAGGTGATGCGGATGTTCACCCCCATCTCGGCGGCGATGATGCCTGCCAGCGTGGTCTTGCCCAGGCCCGGAGGGCCATGGAGCAGCACATGGTCCAGAGGCTCCGTCCGGCGGCGGGCCGCCTCGATGAAGATGGACAGGTTCTCCTTGGCCTTCTGCTGGCCGATGTACTCCCGCAGGGTGTGGGGCCGCAGGGACAGCTCGCCGCTGTCCTCCGGCAGGAAGCTCTTGGATACAAGAGGCTCCTCGTAGATGTCCGTTCCAAAGTCAATGCTCATGCATCCGCCTCCTTACCGCACCATTTTTTTCAGAGCCTGACGGATGATCTCCTCCAGGGGCAGGGCGTCCATGTCGATGCCCTTCAGTGCCAGGCCGATCTCCTGAGAGCCGTAGCCCAGCACCGCCAGCGCGGCGGCGGCCTCGCCGCCCTTGTCGCCGGGAAGGACCACGGGAATCGCGCCGCTGCTCTGGGCGGAGAAGCTACTCTGATCCTTGGCCAGCTTGTCCTTCAGCTCCAGAATGATGCGCTGGGCGATCTTTTTTCCGATGCCCGGGGCGGCGGTCAGGGCCTTTTCGTCGCCGGTGACGATGGACAGGGCCAGATTCTGGGGCGACGTGGACGACAGCACCGCCAGCGCCGCCTTGGGGCCTACGCCGGAGACGCCGATGAGCATCCTGAAGCTATTGAGTTCCGCCTGGGAGGAAAAGCCATACAGCTCGAAAATTTCCTCCCGGACATGAAGATAGGTATACAGCTTGGCGCGCTCACCCTTTTTCAGCTGGGACAGGGTATAGTTGGTGGTGGCGCAGGCATAGCCCACGCCGCCGCAGTCGATGACGGCCAGATTGGGGCCGGTTTCGGCCACGGTGCCGTTTACATAGTAAAACATATCAGACGGTCTCCTTTACATCCGGGTCCTTCTGCCGCAGGAGGCTGGTGGCGCTGCGGGCGCGGCACATGGCGATGGCCAGCGCATCGGCGGCGTCGTCGGGCCGGGGAATGGACTTGAGCTTCAAAAGCCGCCGGGTCATGTCCATGACCTGGTGCTTGTCGGCCAGGCCATAGCCCACTACCGCCTGCTTGATCTGCATGGGGGTGTATTCATATACCGGCAGGTGCATCCGCTGGGCGGTATACAGGATAACGCCCCGGGCGTGGGCCACGGCGATGCCGGTGGTAATGTTCTTGCTGAAAAACAGCTCCTCGATGGACATTTCGTCGGGCCGGAACCGGTTGATGAGCGTCTCCATATCCTGGGCGATCTGCACCAGACGGGCAGCCAGCGGCTGGCCCGCCGGCGTGGTAATGGCCCCGTATTGGATCATCTGCTGCCGGCCCCCCTGGGTTTCGATGACGCCGAAGCCCACCGTGGCCACACCGGGGTCGATGCCTAATATGCGCATAGCCGCTCCTCCACCGTGTAATCATCTTATTATAACAAATGTTCGTGTAAAAAGCAACACAGCACAGTAAAAAACTGCGCTGTGCTGATTCAGACGTCAGGCCAGAGGATGCGCCTTGTGATAGACATCTTGCAGACGCTGCTTGACAATCTGCGCATAGATCTGGGTGGAGGAGATGTCCGCATGGCCCAGCATTTCCTGAATGGAGCGCAGATCCGCCCCGTTTTCCAGCAAATGCACCGCAAAGGAATGGCGCAGGGTGTGGGGCGTGATGTCCTTGGTGATCTCCGCCTTCCCCTGGTAATATTTCACGATTTTCCAGAAGCCCTGGCGGGTCATGCGCTGGCCGTTCATGTTGACGAACAGTGCCGGCTCCTCCTGGCCCGCCAGCCGGGGACGCACAGTCTGGATATAGTCACGCAGAGCCTTCACCGCCCGGGGATACAGCGGGATGATCCGTTCTCGTTTTTCGCCGCCGCAGCGCAGAAACGCCGCCTGCAGATTTACATCCTCCCGATTCAGCGCAATCAGCTCCGACACCCGGATGCCGGTGGCGTACAGCAGCTCCAGCATGGCCCGGTCCCGGAACCCTTTTTCGTCCACGCACTTGGGCTGCTCCAGGAGCAGCTCCACTTCCCTGCCCGTCAGAATCTGAGGGCACTTCCGCTCCGCCTTTGCGGCGGCAATGCCCTTAGCAGGGTTGGCCTTCATGGCATCGGAAACCACCAGGTAATTGTAGAACGATTTGATGGACGCGGCGCTTCGGATAACGGTGGCCGCCGAGCGGCCCCGGTCCGTCAGGTAGGTCAGATAATCGGATACGGCGGCAGGCTTGACCCGGCGCAGGTCACTGCCCTCCGGCAGCCAGGCGCAAAACTGTGTGACGTCCCGGATATAGGAGCTGACCGTGTTGGCGGAGGCGTGCTTTTCCTGTTCCAGATAGATGCGGTATTGAGCGATATAGTCAGGCATGCGCGTTTCCTCCTCTCTCTTTTTACAGTACACGGGCGATGACCCATTGCAGCAGCCGGGGGGCCAGCGTCAGCTCCAGGGCCGTTCCCAGCAGCAGTATCAGGCAGCACAGCCCTGCCCGCCGCCAATAGGCGGCATCCGGCAGGCCGGTGCGCTGTCCGCTGCGGCGGTGCGCGGCGGCGGATAAACCCTGCACCGTCAGAAGCAGGGTGCAGGGCAGAACGAACAAGCAGCGGGGGCCAAAGGCCGCCAGGGCCAGATACACGCCGCCGCGGCCCAATGCCCGGGCGAAGCAGCCCACGGAAAACGACAGAAAAAAGCCCTGTACCACGGACAGAACCGGCAGCAGAACCAATCCCGCTGCCGTAAGGCCCAGAAGCAGCGCAGCCGCCGGATATCGGAAATAGGCCGCGCCCACGCTGAGCGCCGAGGCCGAAGGCCCTTGGCCATTCGCTGTGGCCTGGGCGTATTCATGCAGATAATCGCTGAGCTCCTGGCGGTCCTGCTGGGGCACAGTCCGGCAGACGGCAAAGCCCAGTGCAGCACCCAGGCACAGCAGCAGGCACACCAGTACCAGCGCCGGAAGCCTCGGGGCCTGCGTCCTTACGGGAAACAGCTTCATTTGCGCACTCACCTCATCTGATTCTATGAGACAAGCAGGGCAAATAGAAGCCATTAGCCCAGCAAAAGGGACGCTTTCTAATATAGGCCAAAAACACCGCCGACGCAAGGCTTTTTTAGACAGCGAAAGCAAGTTTGTGAGTTATGTTAAATTGTTATGTAAACAGGATTATGTAAATCGCCTGAGCGTGAAACGCCGAATAGCCCTGCGTGGGCGGAAAAGGGCAAGATATGGGATGCGGAGCATTCACCGTGTCCCATATCTTGCCCTCACAGATGATCACGATCTGTATAGTCCGGCGTCAAGTGTTTTTTCGCCGCCGGTGCATTTTCGTGATTTTCACCATGGCCTATTTCCGCCTCGCGGGCTTCCGGATCGGTGCGCGGGGGTCCCGGCGCTTTTTCCGGGGCCTCCCGCTGCCCAGCAGCCCCGCCGCCGCGGCGCCCGCAAACAGGGCGGCAGTCAGATACAGGCCGCCCTCCCGGAAGGACGGGTCTCCCAGAGCGACGCCTGCCAGCCATGCCAGCGGATACGCAGCCAGAGCCGCTGCCAACGCCGCTGGCAGGGTCCCCTCTCCCCTGCCCCGGATGGCCAGACGCGCCCCTGCGAAGGATGCCAGCACCCAGCAGCCGCAGCTCCAGGCCAATGTCCCGGTTTCCGGCAGCACCCCCTTCACCACCAGCAGCGCCCCCAGAGCGCAGCCACCTGCCGCCGACAGCAAAATAGCGCCTGCTCCCAGCCAGGTCCGTTTTCCCAGGATAGCCCCCAGCACAGACATAAAAAGACCTCCCCTTGCCGCTTTTTCTAAGCGTATGCAGGGGAGGTCTGCTTATGACGGAGAAATTACTCCTGATTATCTTTTCCCTCGGCCTCAGTTTCGGCGGGAGTCTCCTCCACGGGGGTCTCGGCAGGCTTCTCGGCCTTCTTGGACTTGCGGCTGCCGCGCTGAGCAGCAGCGGCCTGCTCGTCCAGGGTGCCCACAGAGCCGATGGCGGACTTCAGGAACTCGATGCGGACCCGGTCCTCGCTGGTCTCGATGACCACGGTGCGGTCGGTGATGGCCACGATGCGCCCATACACGCCGCCGATGGTGGTCAGCCAGTCGCCCTTCTGCAGAGAGCTGCGCATTTCCTCGGCCTGCTTTTTCCGCTTGCTCTCCGGACGGATGAGCATGAAGTAGAAAATGGCGACCATCAGGACGATCATCAGGATAGACATACCGCCGCCGGAGGGGTTGGCAGCGCCGGACGTGGCGGCATAGGCAAATTCAATCATGGGACAAAAACTCCTTCTTTACGAATATAGCGTTATTATACAATAACTCTCTCCCCTTTTGCAAGGGGGACAGGCGAGTTTTTTCGGAAATCTTGCTCAGAGAGAACCGTCAGATCCTTCCGCTTTTGCAAGGGGGACAGGCGAGTTTTTTCGGAAATCTTGCTCAGAGAGAACCGTCAGATCCTTCCGCTGAGCTTTTCGCTGTACTCCCGGCGGAAGTCCGCGAAGCACCCGGCGTCCAGGCTGTCGCGGATGCGCTGGGCCAGCTTGTTGTAAAAGTACAGATTATGCATCACCGCCAGGCGCATGGCCAGCATCTCCTCCGCCGCAAACAGGTGGCGGATGTAGGCCCGGCTGAACCGGCGGCACACCGGACAGTCGCATTCGGGATCGATGGGCCGGTCATCCAGCTTGTACTTGGCGTTCTTGATGTTCATGGCTCCCTGCCAGGTAAAGAGCTTCCCGTGCCGGGCATTCCGGGCAGGCATGACGCAGTCGAAAAAGTCCACGCCCCGGGCCACGCCCTCGATGATGTTGCTGGGAGTGCCCACGCCCATGAGATACCGGGGCTTGTGGGCGGGCATATAGGGCTCCACCGCCTCGATGATCTGATACATGACCTCCGTGGGCTCCCCTACCGCCAGTCCGCCGATGGCGAAGCCATCGCAGTCGATTTTGGCGATCTGCTGCATGTGCCAGACCCGCAGGTCCTCATAGGTCGCTCCCTGGTTGATGCCGAACAGCATCTGCCGGGGGTTCACGGTATCGGGCAAAGCATTGAGCCGGTCGTGCTCCGCCTTGCACCGCTCCAGCCACCGGAGCGTGCGCTCACAGCTGGCCTTGGCATAATCGTACTCTGCCGGGTTCTCCACGCACTCGTCGAAGGCCATAGCGATATCCGAGCCCAGGTTGGACTGGATGCGCATGCTCTCCTCCGGGCCCATGAAGATCCGGTGACCGTCCAGGTGACTGGCGAAGGTGACGCCCTCCTCCGTGATCTTCCGCAGGCTGGCCAGGGAAAATACCTGGAATCCGCCGGAATCTGTGAGAATGGGGCCGTCCCAGCGCATGAACCGGTGCAGGCCGCCCATCTGACGCACCACATCGTCGCCGGGACGCAGGTGCAGATGATAGGTGTTGGACAGCTCGATCTGACAGCCCAGGTCCCGCAAATCGAAGGCATCTACGCCGCCCTTGATGGCGGCCTGGGTGCCTACGTTCATAAACACCGGAGTCTGTACCACGCCGCCGTGGGCGCACTGGAACTCGCCACGCCGGGCGTGTCCCTCTTTTTTGATGACTTTGAACATAGATTCTCCTTATTGAATGAACATCGCATCGCCAAAGCTGAAGAAACGATACTTTTCCCGGACCGCCTCACGGTACGCCGCCAGGATATGCTCCCGGCCCGCCAGGGCGGACACCAGCATGATCAGGGTGGATTCCGGCAGGTGGAAATTGGTGATCAGCGCATCCATGACCTTGAATCGGTAGCCGGGATAGATGAAAATATCCGTCCACCCGGCGCTGGCCGTCATGGTCCCATCCTCGGCAGCCCAGCTCTCGATGGTGCGGCAGGAGGTGGTGCCCACGCAGATGACCCGCCCGCCGTTTTTCCTTGTCTCGTTGATCAGGTCCGCCGTTTCCTGGGGAATGATGCAGTATTCGCTGTGCATCTCGTGGCCCTCGATCTCGTCCTCCTTCACCGGCCGGAAGGTGCCAAGGCCCACATGCAGTGTAACGTAACCTACCTTTACACCCATTGCCGTCACACGGTCCAGCAGCTCCTGGGTGAAGTGCAGGCCCGCCGTGGGGGCCGCTGCGGAGCCGTTGACCCTGGAGTACACGGTCTGGTAGCGCTCCTGGTCCTGAAGCTCCTCCTTGATGTAGGGCGGCAGGGGCATTTTGCCCAGCTTCTCCAGCACCTCCAGGAAAAGCCCCTCATAGTCGAACCGCACCAGGCGGTTGCCGCCGGGCAGCTCCTCCACCACCTCCGCCGTCAGCTCTCCGTGGCCGAAGGACAACTTGGCCCCGGTACGCATACGCTTGCCAGGCCGCACCAGGCACTCCCAGGTCTTTTGGCCCCGGTCAATGAGCAGCAGTACCTCGCAGGCGCCGCCGCCGGGCAGCCGGTGCCCCAGCAGCCGGGCCGGGAGCACCCGGGAATTATTGAGAATCAGGCAGTCGCCGGGCCGAAGATACTCCGGCAGATCGTAAAAATGCCGGTGCTGCCATGCGCCTGTATTCTTATCCAGCACCAGCAGCCGGGAAGCGTCCCGACGCTGAATAGGCGTCTGTGCGATCAGCTCCGGCGGCAATTCATAATTAAAATCACTTGTTTTCATATTGTTCGTCCTGTTTCCGGTAAATTGTGCCAACGGCACCGTCAAACAAACAGTATAGTATATTTTCCTCGTTCCGGCAACCGTTTTTCGGAAAAAAGGAGAGAAAAACCGGATGTGGGGTACAGCACATCCCAGGCAGCACCGGAAAAATGCGGCCAAGGTCCGTTTGAAGTGCTTGACAACGGCGCGATCTGTGGTAAAATACAAGCGATAAAGGCAATGACGAGAAGAATCTGCCGCGGAGTGCGCCGCAAGCGAGGTGGGAAAGGGTGTGAGCCCGCCGGGTCACAGGGCAGAGGGCCGTCTCCGAGCCGGCGGCGACGAGCCGCACGCCCCATCCCCGTTACCGGATGACTGAGACGACGGCTGCGGCCGTTAATTAGGGTGGTACCGTGAAGCATCGCTTCGCCCCTATGTGGGGCGGGGCGTTTTTGTGTTTTCGGGTCCGCCGACTCATCCCGGGAGGCAGCCTATGAGTTATCACATCATCGACATGACCAACGACCCCCGCAGCGGACAGTTTGCCTATTTCCGGCAGATGCTCTTCCCCTTCGCCGGGGTCACGGCGGAGGTGGACATCACGGACTTTGCCGCCCAGCGGCAGGGACGGCCCTTCTTCCTGAGCTTTCTCTATGCCGTGGTACGGGCGGCCAATGCCGTGCCGCAGCTGCGCCGCCGCATCCTGCCGGACGGCAGCGTGGTGGAATACGACTGGTGTCCGCCCTCCTACACCGCCATGAAGCCCGACGGGGTGTATGTATACTGCACGGTAGAGGGGGACCTGCCCTATGAGGCGTTTGTGGCGCTGGGACAGCGGCGGCAGCGAGAGGTGCTGGAGCGGGGCACCCTCACCGAGGACGGCGACCCCCTGAGCTTTTTCTTTGTATCCGCTCTGCCGTGGCTGCACTATTCCCAGCTGGAGCATCCCGCCGTCAGTGCCGACGACTCCAACCCCCGCATCAGCTGGGGCAAGGCCATCACCGCAGGCGGGCGCACCACCCTGCCGGTGTCGCTGTATGTGAACCATGCACTGGCGGACGGGCTGCACATCTCGCAGTTTTTCGCTAATCTGGAGAAGGAACTGCGGGACCTGACCCGCCAATGGAATCCGGAATCTGAAAATTGATCATAAAAAGGAGTAATGAACCATGTCCCATCCCTATCACGGCCTGAATGAGCTGCGGGAGATGTTCCTGTCGTTCTTCGAGTCCAAAGGCCATCTGCGGCTGCCCAGCTTTTCCCTGGTGCCCCAGAACGACAAATCCATCCTGCTCATCAACGCCGGCATGACCCCCATGAAGCCCTGGTTCAAGGGCGAGGAGGAGCCCCCCTGCCACCGGGTATGCACCTGTCAGAAGTGCATCCGCACCGGCGACATCGACAACGTGGGCAAGACCGCCCGCCACGGCACCTATTTCGAGATGCTGGGCAACTTCTCCTTCGGCGACTACTTCAAGCACGAGGCCATCGCCTGGAGCTGGGAATTCCTGACCAGCCCCGAGTGGGTGGGCCTGGAGGCCGACCGGCTGTACCCCTCCATCTATCTGGACGATGACGAGGCCTTCGACATCTGGAACAAGGAGATCGGCATTCCCAAGGAGCGCATTTTCCGCTTCGGCAAGGAGGACAACTTCTGGGAGCACGGCTCCGGCCCCTGCGGCCCCTGCTCCGAGATCTACTATGACCGCGGGCCGGAGTTCGGCTGCGGCAAGCCCGGGTGCACCGTGGGCTGCGACTGCGACCGGTACATTGAGATCTGGAACAACGTGTTCTCCCAGTTCGACAACGACGGCCAGGGCCACTATACCGAGCTGAAGCAGAAGAACATCGACACCGGCATGGGGCTGGAGCGTCTGGCCTGCGTGTGCCAGAATGTGGAGAGCCTGTTCGACGTGGACACCGTGATGAACATCACCCACAAGGTGTCCCAGCTCACCGGCGCTCACTACGGCGAGACGGAAAAGCGGGATGTGTCCCTGCGGGTCATCACCGATCACATCCGCTCTGCCACGTTTATGATCTGCGACGGCATCCTCCCCTCCAACGAGGGCCGGGGCTATGTGCTGCGGCGGCTGCTGCGCCGGGCCGCCCGCCATGGGAAGCTCCTGGGCGTCAATGAGCCGTTCCTGTATCAGGTGGTGGACACCGTGATCCATGAAAACCAGGGACAGTATCCTGATCTGCGGGAAAAGCAGACGTATATCACCAAGGTCATCCGCACCGAGGAGGAAAATTTCGGCCGCACCATCGACGGCGGCATGAAGATCTTCTCCGACCTGCTGGCGGAGCACCAGGCCAAGGGCGAGAAGGTGTTTTCCGGTGCGGACGCCTTCCGGCTGTATGACACCTTTGGCTTCCCCATCGACCTGACGGCAGAGATGGTGGCCGAGCAGGGCATGACCGTGGACGAGGAGAGCTTCCGGCAGCTGATGCAGGAGCAGAAGCAGCGGGCCCGGGAGGCCCGGAAGGCCCTGGGCGACCTGGGCTGGGCCGGCGTGGAGTTCGGCAAGGACATCCCGGCCACGGAGTTCGTGGGCTATGACCACGATGAGCTCGACGCCACGGTGGTGGCTCTGGTGGCCGAGGACGAGCTGCGGGGCGAGATCCCCGCCGGGTCCGACGCCGTGGTGGTGCTGGACAAGTCTCCCTTCTATGCGGAGATGGGCGGCCAGGTGGCCGACCACGGCACCATCAGCGCCCCGGGCATGCTGTTCACCGTGACGGACGTGCAGAAGAACAAGGGCGGCAAATTCATGCACTACGGGCAGCTGACAGAGGGCGCGCTCCATGTGGGCGACACCGTACACGCCGCCATCGACACCCAGCGCCGCAAGGCCATCCGCCGGGCACACAGCACCACTCATCTGCTGGATGCGGCCCTGAAAAAGGTGCTGGGCGACCACGTGCACCAGGCGGGCTCCCTGGTGGAGCCGGACCGGCTGCGCTTCGACTTCACCCACTTTGAGGCCATCACCCCGGACCAGCTGCATCAGGTGGAGGAGCTGGTCAACGACGCCATCCTGGAGGGCTATCCCGTGGTGACGGAGGTGCTGCCCATTGAGGAGGCCAAGAAAAAGGGCGCCGTGGCTATGTTCGGCGAAAAATACGGCGACACCGTCCGGGTGGTGGAGATGGGCGATGTGTCCATCGAGTTCTGCGGCGGCACCCATGTGGACAACACCGCCAAGGCCGGTCCCTTCCGGGTGAAATCCGAAACCAGCGTGGCCTCCGGCGTGCGCCGGATCGAGGCCACCTGCGGCAAGCTGAGCCTGCAGGGCATGGAGCGCAGCCAGGGCGTGCTGCACAAGGCGGCGCAGTTCCTGAAAACCGCACCTGCCGGACTGCTGGAGCGCATGGAGCAGCAGGCCAACGAGATGAAGCAGCTGCGCCAGGCGCTGGATAAGCTGAAGGCCGAGGCGTCCCTGGGTGAGGCCAAGCAGTTCCTGGCCTCCGCCAAGACCGTGAGGGGCCTGCACGTTATCACCACCACCCGCACCGGCATGGACGTGGCCGCCATGCGTACCATGGGCGACTTCCTGCGGGATAAGGACCCGGGCGTGGTGGCCGTTATCGCCAGCATCAACGGCGAAAAGGTGTCCTTCCTGGCCGTGTGCGGCAAGGAGGCCGTGGCCCGGGGCATCAAGGCCGGCGACCTGGTCCGGTCCGTGTCCGCCGTGTGCGGCGGCAAGGGCGGAGGCAAGCCCGATTCCGCCATGGGCGGCGGCACGGAGTTGCTGAAGGTGGACGACGCCCTGGCAGCCGTGGACGATTTTGTTTCCGAAAAAATCTCCTGAAGCCGGGAGAGAGATCATAGAGAAAGGAGCATGACCATGCGAGACGACAACTGCCTGTTCTGCAAGATCGTTGGCGGGGACATTCCCTCCAACAAGCTGTATGAAGATGAGCTGTGCTATGCCTTTTACGACATCGCCCCCCAGGCTCCCACCCACTTTCTGGTGATCCCCAAGGATCACATTGGCTCCGTGGCGGAGGTAAACGGCGGCAACAGCGCCGTGGTGGCCCACATTTTTGAGGTCATCGCCCGGCTGTGCCGGGAGCTGGGCCTGGAGAGCTACCGGGTGGTGTCCAACATCGGCGAGCAGGCCGGTCAGAGTGTGCATCACCTGCACTTCCATGTGCTGTCCGGCCGGGATATGACCTGGCCTCCGGGCTAAGGGCACGAAGCAGGCGTACATTCTTCTGGCCAGTCCCTGAATACGCGAAGCGGCGGGACCCCATATGGGGTCCCGCCGCTTCAGCCTGTCAAAGGAGCGGTCCTCCTCATAGCGGAACAGGAAGCCTTCCGCCGAGGGAAAGCGATGCTCCGTCACGGCGCAGCCCCGCAGCTGCGCCCACTGATGCAGAAGCTCTGATACATAGCCGGCGTCCCGGCTGTCGTCGTTGCAGATGGCGATATGATAGGTCATAGGGCCCCTCCCCTCTCAGCGTCCGGCGTGGAGCTTCCGGAACTCCGAGGGCAGCATGCCAAATACCTTTTTGAACTCCGCGGAAAACTTACTCTGACTCTCGTAGCCCACCGCCCGGGCGATCTGTGCCAGACTGTCTCCGGTGTCCAGCAGCAGGGACGACGCCTTCTCCATCCGGTGCTGCCGGATGTGGGCGGCGATGGAGCTGCCGTACTCTGCCTTGAACAGCTCCTTCATGGTGGAGGGGTTCATGAGAAAGTGACGGGACAGCTGCTCGATGGTGATGCGGCTGTCCAGATTCTCCGTCAGCAGGTCGTGGACCTGGTGGATGGCGCTGCGCTGCTGGGGCGTCAGGCCGGCAGCGTGCTCCCCGGCGTGGGCGTCCAGAGGAGGCAAATGCGGCGCGTGAGACACCGCCTCCTCCCGGGGGCAGGTGACCTCCACCGTCCGCTCGATGACCTGATGCAGCAGGCCCGCCACCTCCGTGTCCGCCGCCCGGTAGTAGACCTCCTTGCCGATGCGGCGGCTGATGATAAGGCCGCTGTCCTTCAGCTGGCGCAGATGGTGGGAGGCGGCGGGGCTGCTCATGCCCACCATGGCCGCCAGGTTCACCACGCATTCCTCACAGTGGCACAGCAGCCAGAAGATCCGCACCCGGCCGGCGTCGGACAGCAGGCGGCACAGTCCTGCCACCGCCTGAAAGCTCTCCGCCTCCTGCATGCAATGCTCCAGCCGGGACAGCTCCTCGTTGTTTCCGTGCCGGTGAGGCAGCTCCATATGATCCATAGCGCACACGCTCCTTTTCAAAAGTCACCCGTTCGGCAGTTCTTTTCGCCCGAACGGCAGGAATGGGGCAAAAGCCGTTGACTTCTGCCGATGCATCCATTATAGTACAGTCAACAAGATTAAACAAGTGCTTAATGGTTGAACCAAGCGGCCATTGGACAGGAAAAGGAGCTTCTTATGAAAAAGACTTATCAGATCGAAGTGGACTGCGCCAACTGCGCCAACCTTATGGAGGAGGCTGCCAAGAAAACCGAAGGCGTGCAGGATGCCGTGGTGAACTTCATGACCCAGAAAATGATCGTGGAATTCCGGGAGGGCGCGGACCCCAAGGCCGTGATGAAAGCCGTTCTGAAAAACTGCAGGAAGGTCGAGGACGACTGCGAGATCTATCTGTAAAAACTTGGGACGTGCCGGAATTTCTTCCGGCACGCTCCGCTGAAAGAGGGGAAAGATCATGACCAAAAAGCAAAAGAAAATGCTCTGCCGCATTATTATCACGGCGGTGCTGGTCCTGGCCATCCGGCTGTTTTCCATCGGGGGCCTGCCCGGGACGCTGCTGTATCTGGCGGCGTACCTGATCATCGGCTATGACATTCTCCGCAAGGCGGGCAAGGGCATTGTCCGGGGTCAGGTGTTCGACGAGAACTTCCTGATGGCCGTGGCCACCGTGGGCGCTATCGGACTGGCGTTTTACGAAAAAAGCGGCGACTTTCTGGAGGCCGTGGCCGTGATGCTGTTCTATCAGATCGGCGAGCTGTTCCAAAGCTATGCCGTGGGCAAGAGCCGCCGCAGCATTACTGCCCTGATGGACATCCGGCCCGACTATGCCAATATTGAGCAGGACGGCCAGCTGACCCAGGTGGATCCCGGTGAGGTGCCTGTGGGGGCTGTTATCGTGGTCCAGCCCGGCGAAAAGGTGCCGCTGGACGGCGTGGTGCTGGAGGGCTCCTCCACGCTGAATACCGCCGCCCTGACCGGCGAGAGTCTGCCCCGGGACGTGACCGATGGCGATGAGATCGTCAGCGGCTGCATCAACATGACCGGCGTGCTGAAGATCCGCACCACCAAAGCCTTCGGCGAGTCCACCGTGTCCAAGATTCTGGAGCTGGTGGAAAATTCCAGCTCCCACAAGTCCAAGTCTGAGAACTTCATCTCCAAGTTTGCCCGGGTGTATACCCCCGCCGTGTGCGCGGCTGCTCTGGCCCTGGCGGTGCTGCCGCCGGTGGTGCGCCTGCTGGCGGGGCTTGACGGAGACTGGGGTACCTGGCTGTACCGCGCCCTGTCCTTCCTGGTGGTCAGCTGCCCCTGTGCCCTGGTCATCAGCATCCCCCTGAGCTTCTTCGCCGGTCTCGGCGGCGCCAGCCACGAGGGCGTGCTCATCAAGGGCTCCAACTATCTGGAAACGCTGTCCAAAACCAAGGTGGTGGTGTTCGACAAGACCGGCACCCTGACCCAGGGCGTGTTTGACGTCACCGGCGTGCATCACAATTCACTGCCCCGGGAGAAAGTGCTGGAATACGCCGCTCTGGCAGAGTGCGCCTCCTCCCACCCCATCAGCCGCAGCCTCCAGCGGGCCTATGGCGGTCATATCGACCGCGACCGGGTCACGGATATCCGAGAATACAGCGGCAACGGCGTGGTGGCCAGGGTGGACGGTGTCACCGTGGCCGTGGGCAACGATAAGCTCATGGATAAGCTGGGCATTGCCTGGCACGATTGCCACAGCGTGGGTACCATTATCCACCTGGCCCTGGACGGCCAGTACGCCGGCCATATTGTCATCTCCGATGTGGAGAAGCCCCATGCCAAGGACGCCATCGCCGCCCTGAAGCGTATCGGCGTGGAAAAAACCGTGATGCTCACCGGCGACCGGGCCAAGGTGGCGGATCACGTGGCGCAGGATCTGGGCGTGGACGAGGTACACAGCGAGCTGCTGCCTGCTGATAAGGTATCCCAGGTAGAGCGGCTGCTGAGCCGGGCCGGCGGCAAGCTGGCCTTTGTAGGCGACGGCATCAACGACGCGCCGGTGCTGTCCCGGGCCGATATCGGCATCGCCATGGGAGCTATGGGCTCCGACGCGGCCATCGAGGCGGCGGACGTGGTGCTGATGGACGACGATCCCCTGAAGATCGCCAAGGCCATCCGTATCTCCCGCAAGTGCATCCGCATCGTATATGAGAACATCGCCTTCGCCCTGATCGTCAAGGCCCTGTGCCTGCTGCTGGTGGCCGTGGGCGCGGCCAACATGTGGGCCGCGATCTTCGGCGACGTGGGCGTGATGGTCATCGCCGTTCTCAACGCCATCCGTGCTTTGCGGGTAAGCAAGCTGTAAAGCCGGAGAAAAATTGCAAAAAGGGCTATCCGGTGGAAAGCCGGATAGCCCTTTTCAGCTTGTCAAAAAAGGGCGGTGCCCTTTTTTGACAAGCTGAGCAAGCATTTTCAGAACTTTCATAAAAGTTCTGAAAATGCGGTGATTGAAAACGAAAGACACCCCTGATGGGTTTCTTTCGTAACTATCTTCCTTTCCGAAGGCGGAGGTAATCTGCTTTTTTGACGGACTGCAAAAAGGGCTATCCGTCGGAAAGCCGGATAGCCCTTTTCTGTCATATGTACGGCCGGGCGCTTACACATACCGCTGGGTGAGCACGTCAAACACACCGCGGGTGGTAAGCCGCAGAGACGGGATCACCGGCAAAGCCATGAAGCTCAGGGTCATGAACGGGTCGATGCCCCGGGACACACCCAGGCGGAAGGCCTCGTCCTTGGCATCCTCCAGCGCGGTGTTGACCGTTACCAGGCTGTCGTCGGACATGATGCCGGCAATAGGCAGGGCCACCTCGCCCAGAACCTGGCCGCCGTCCATGACGGTGATGCCGCCGCGATTTTCCACGATGCGGTTGGCTGCTGCGGCCATGTCCTCCTCCGTGGCCCCCACCACGATGATGTTGTGACTGTCATGGCTGATGGAGGTAGCCACCGCGCCGCGCTTGAGGCCGTAGCCCTTGATATAGCCCAGGCCGATGTGATGGGTATTCTTATGCCGCTCGATGACGGCGATCTTCAGGATGTCCTTTTCCAGGTCGATGTGATCGGCGTAGCCGGCATCCTCGGACACGATTTCCCCGGGCACCATGCCGATAACCGCATGGGGGCGGCTGTCGGTAAAGTCTGCGGCGGACAGAGGGGCCACATGGAAGGTGTCGTGGGCCCGCTTCACCAGATAGGGGTCAATCTCCGGAGTGTCGAACTCCCGCAGAACGCCGTCGTACATGAGCTTGCCCTTCTTGTACACCATCTCGATGTTGAAGCCGTCCCAATTGTCGATGACCACAAAATCCGCCAGATAGCCGGGAGCAATGGCGCCGCGGTTGTTCAGCAGGAAGTACCGGGCGGCGGTGTAGCCCGCAGCCTTCACGGCCATGATGGGGTCTGCTCCCAGGGAGATGGCTTTTTTCACGATATAGTCAATGTGGCCCTTTTCCAGCAGGTCGTTGGGATGCTTGTCGTCGGTGCAGAACATGCAGCGCTCAATGTATTTGCCGCACAGCAGAGGGGCCAGCGCCTCCAGATTCCGGGCGGCAGTGCCCTCGCGGATCATAATGAACTGTCCCCGCTCCAGCTTGGCCATGGCCTCCTCCACATTGGAGCACTCATGGTCGGAGTACACCCCGGCGGCGATATAGGCGTTCAGGTCGTTGCCGGTAAGGCCCGGGGCGTGACCGTCGATCTTCTTATGGTGAGCCTGGGAGGCCACGATCTTCTCCACCACCTGGCTGTCGCCGTTGATGATGCCCACAAAGTTCATCATCTCCGCCAGCCCCTGTACCCGGGGGTGGTCATAGAAGGAGTCGATGGCCCGGTAGTCCAGGTTGGCCCCGGATTCGTCCAGGGGCGTGGCCGGGACGCAGGAGGGCAGCATGAACCGCACGTCCACCGGCAGTTCCTCGGTAGCCTGGAGCATGTATTCGATGCCGTCGGTGCCCATGACGTTGGCAATTTCGTGGGGGTCGGTGATGACGGTGGTGGTGCCGTGGGGCAGAACCGCCTTGGCAAACTCCTTGGGGCTCACCAGGGAGCTCTCCAGATGGATATGGGCATCAATGAAGCCCGGCAGCACGATCTTACCGGAGACGTCGGCCTCCACCCTGCCGCGATACTGTCCCATGCCCACAATGAGCCCCTCCGCCACGGCAATATCCCCGCGGCACAGCTCGTTGGAAAACACATTGACATAGGTGGCGTTTTTCAGCACCAGGTCCGCCGGGACCCGGCCCGCCGCCACATCGATGACATGGAGCTTCTTGTTGAGCTTGCGGTTGATCTTCCCTGCGTAACTTTCCTTCACAGCCATAGCCATATCCTTCCTTTCTCCCGCGCCGGGCGGGAACGAAACTGAAAAAGAGCTATCTCTTTTATTAATTCCTCATATTATCACAACTAATAACACTTGTCCACTGTTTTTTCGGGAAAATCACAGGCCCAACAGGAGCTTTGCCTTCAGCACGGCGGCAACGGTCTTGCCGTCCTGAATCTGCCCACTCAGGCACTGGTGCACCAACTCATCAAAGGGAATGCGCCGAACGGCCAGAAACTCATCCTCGTCGGGGTGCGTATCGCCGAAGGTCAGCCCCCGGGCCAGATACAGGTGCAGCACCTCGTCGTAGCAGCCCGGGGAGGCAATCATCTCGCCCAGGGGCTGCCATTCTGCCGCCGTAGCCCCCACCTCCTCCTTCAGCTCCCGCCGGGCGGTGGTAAACGGCTCCTCGCCGGGCTCCCGCTTTCCGGCAGGGATCTCCAGCAGCGTCCTGGAGAAGGCATAGCGATACTGGGTCACCATCGGGACGCATCCGTTCTCGTCCAGGGCCAGAATCCCCACGCCGCCGGGATGCTCCACAATCTCTCGCAGGGAGGTTTTCCCGTTGGGCAGGGCCACCGTATCCACCCGCAGCCGCAGAATGCGGCCCTTGTATATCTCCCGGCTCTCCAGGCATTTTTCCGTCAGATCCATTGTCAGGACTCCTCTCTGTTTTTTGCTATCATACGCGCATTCTCCCGGAAAATCAAGAGTGGGTTATTCTCCAAGTAGGATAAGGCTTTTACCTTGCGAAAGCTGCTCAAGCATGGTATAATTTCTGCTGATGTTTGAGATTATGCCCCCGCATGGCGGCGGGCCGGGACAAAGGAGACGATTACATGGCAACCTTCACCGTCAACGGGCAAAGCGTCACCGTGGAAAAGAATCAGAAGCTCATCCGCTACCTGCGGGATACCCTGTATCTGACCTCCGTGAAGGACGGGTGCAGCGAGGGTGCCTGCGGCACCTGCCACGTTCTCATCGACGGCAAACCCACCAAGGCCTGCATCCCCCAGACCGACAAGCTGGAGGGCAAGACCATCCTCACGGTGGAGGGCCTTTCCGACTGGGAAAAGCAGGTATATACCTTCGCCTTCGGCGAGGCAGGCGCCGTCCAGTGCGGCTTCTGTATCCCCGGCATGATCATCTCCGCCAAGGCCCTGCTGGACGGAAATCCCGATCCCACCCGTGAGGAGGCTGCCTTCGCCATCCGCAACAACATCTGCCGCTGCACCGGCTATGTGAAGATCATTGACGGTATCCTGCTGGCCGGTAAGATCCTCCGGGAGGGGAAGCTGCCGGCGGCCTCTGCCGACGACTGGAAAATGGGCAGCCGCGTCCACCGGCTGGACGTGGAGGAAAAGGTCCTGGGCTATGGCCAGTATCCGGATGATGTGTATGTGGACGGGATGTGCTACGGCGGCGCGGTGCGCAGCCAGTACGCCCGGGCCCGGGTCCTGTCCATCGACACCCGCCAGGCGGAGGCCCTGCCCGGCGTGGTGTGCGTTCTGACCCAGAAGGATATCCCTGGTAAGATCAACGTGGGCCACCTGAAGAAGGACCAGCCCACCCTGATCGGCGTGGGCGAGATCACCCACTATCTGGGGGACTCCGTGGCCCTAATCTGCGCCCGGGACCAGGAGACCCTGGAGGCCGCCAAGAAGCTGGTGAAGGTGGAGTATGAGGTCCTCCCTGCCGTGCATAGTCCCCGGGAGGCCGCCGCCCCGGACGCGCCCCTGGTGTTCGAGGGGGACGAGAACAACGTCCAGGCCTATAAGCACGTCTCCCGGGGCGACGCAGACGGCGCTATCAAGAATGCAAAATATGTGCTGACCCAGCACTTCCACACCCCCTGGACCGAGCACGCCTTCCTGGAGCCGGAGTGCTGCGTTGCTCTGCCCCTGGAAAACGGCGGCGTGAAGCTGCTGACCTCGGACCAGAGCGCGCACACCACCATGCACGAGTGCGCCGCCATGCTGGGGGTGGACTATGACCACTGCCAGGTCCAGAATATGCTGGTGGGCGGCGGCTTCGGCGGCAAGGAGGACATGTCCGTCCAGCACCACGCCGCCCTGCTGGCGTATATCGCCCGGGTGCCGGTGAAGGTGAAGCTGTCCCGGCAGGAGTCCATCCTGGTCCACCCCAAGCGCCACAGCTTCGACATGGACTTCACCATGGGCTGCGATGAAAACGGCATCATTCAGGGGGTCAAGGCCAGCGTGGTGTCCGACACCGGTGCCTTTGCCTCTCTGGGAGGGCCGGTTCTGGAGCGGGCCTGCACCCATGCCGCCGGGCCTTATGCCTATGAAAACTTCGAGATCGAGGGCCGCGCCTATTATACCAACAATCCTCCCGCCGGAGCCTTCCGGGGCTTCGGCGTGACCCAGACCTGCTTCTGCACGGAGACGCTGCTCAACGAGATGGCGGATCTGGTGGGCATCAGCCCATGGGAGATCCGTTATCGCAACGCCATCCGCCCCGGCGGCGTTTTGCCCAACGGCCAGATCGTGGATGAGTCCACGGGCCTGGTGGAGACGCTGGAGGCCATCAAGCCCGCCTATGACGAGGCCGTTCGCAGCGGCGACCCCGTGGGCATCGCCTGCGCCATGAAAAACGCCGGTGTGGGCGTGGGCATCCCCGATTGGGGCCGCTGCAAGCTCATCGTCGAGGACGATGGCAAGGTGCATATTTACTCCGGCGCGTCCTGCATCGGCCAGGGACTGGGCACCGTGCTGGTGCAGGTGGTGGTCACCAACACCGGCCTCCACCGGGACGACATCGTCTATGAGCGCAGCAACACCTGGATCGCCCCGGATTCCGGCGACACCTCCGGCTCCCGCCAGACCCTGGTCACCGGCGAGGCCACCCGCCGGGCCTGCGAAAAGCTCTGCGCCGCGCTGGAGGGCAAGGCCCTCCGGGACCTGGCCGGACAGGAGTTTTACGGTGAGTATCTGGCCAAGACAGACCCCCTGGGGGCCGATGTTCCCAACCCCGTCAGCCATGTGGCCTACGGCTACGCCACCCAGATGTGTATCCTGGACCGGGAGACCGGCCGCATCAAGAAGCTGGTGGCCGCTCACGACGTGGGCAAGGCCGTGAACCCTCTCAGCTGCGAGGGGCAGATCGAGGGCGGCGTGGTCATGAGCATGGGCTATGCGCTGACAGAGCAGTATCCCATTGACGACACCTGCAAGCCCACTGCCAGATATGGCACCCTGGGCCTGTTCCGGGCCAATCAGATCCCGCCGGAGATCCAGGCCATCGTGGTGGAAAAGCCCGGCCTCAATGTAGCAGGCGGCGCCATCGGCATCGGCGAGATCACCTCCATCCCCACGGCCCCCGCCATTGCCGACGCCTATTACCGGCTGGATGGCCAGCGCCGTCTGACCTTGCCGCTGGAGAACACCCCTTACGCCCGTAAAAAGTAAGCAAATAGAAAATTCCCCACCTGTCTGACAGTACGTCGTACTGCCTGGCAGGTGGGGAATTTCAATCAGTGCCGGGCCACGGGGTCCCAGCTCTGCTCATCCTCACAGATTATATCCAGATACTCGGTATAGTCGGAATCGGCAGGGTTGCTCTTGGGTGCCTTTGCCTTGTACTGCTCCAGCAAACGGCGGGATTTCTCCGGCGGCTGGACGGTGCCGGCGCCGGCGATACAGCCGCCGGGGCAGGCCATACCCTCCAGCAGATAGCCGTTGTACTTCCCGGTGCGGGCCATGCGCAGCATCTGGCGGCACTCCCGCAGGCCCTCGGCATACACGGTCTTTACCTGGCGGCCGGGCTCCAGCTTTTCAATGACCCCCTCCACTGCCTTGGCCACACCGCCGCTGGCGGCAAAGCCCACGCCGGGAGCGGAGGCGGCATACTGGGCCTCCTGGTCGGGGATCTGGGAAAAGTCGATGCTCTTGGCCTCGAACATGCCCCGCAGCTCTTCAAAGGTCAGCACAAAATCCACATCGCTGCGGACGCTGCGGCGGCTGGCCTCCAGCTTCTTTGCGGCGCAGGGGCCGATGAAGGCGATCTTGCAGCCGGGATTGCGGCGCTTCTGGAGCCGGGCCGTCAGCACCATGGGGGTCATGGTCATGGAGATATACGGCGCAAAGCCCGGAAATTCCTTCTTTGCCATAACAGACCAGGCCGGGCAGCAGGATGTGGCCATAAAGGGCTGCTTTTCCGGCACCACCCGCAGGAACTCCTCGGCCTCCTCAATGGCGCACAGGTCCGCACCCACAGCCACCTCCTCCAGGCCGGCGAAGCCCAGCTGCTTCATGGCAGCCTTGATCTGGCCGGGGGTGACCTTCTCGCCGAACTGGCCCCAGAAGGCCGGGGCAATGATGGCAATGACCTTGTCGCCGCCGCGGATGGCGTGGATCAGCTGGAACAGCTGCCCCTTGTCCACAATGGCGCCGAAGGGGCAGTTCACCAGGCACATGCCGCAGTTGACGCACTTGTCATAGTTGATCTGGGCCCGGCCGTGCTCATCCTTGCCGATGGCGTCCATGCCGCAGGCCTCCTGGCAGGGGCGGAAGAATTTGATGATGGCCTGATAGGAGCAGGCCGCCTTGCACTTGCCGCACTTGATGCACTTGGTCTGGTCGATGTGGGCCTGGCCGTGCTCAAAATAGATGGCCCCCTTGGGACAGGCGTGGGAGCAGTGACGGGCCAGGCACCCCTGGCAGGCGTTGGTGACCTCGTAATGAGTGTCGGGACAGGCGTGGCAGGCGTATTTGATGATGTTGATCAGCGGGGGATCGTAGTATTTCTCGGCAATGGCGCTTTCCTCCACACCGTCGGACAGCAGCGTATGCTCCGACACGTCCCGCAGGGGAAGGCCCATGGCCAGGCGGATCCGCTCGCCCACAATAGCCCGCTCCAGGAAGATGGACTCGCGGACGGTGCCTACCTCGCCGGGCATCAGCTCATAGGGCAGCTTCTCCAGCCGGGTATAATAGTCCCCGCCCTCGTATGCCAGCTTCGCCACCTCGGCGAACACCTTCTTGCGCATGTCGGTGATGGTGCACTGTAAGTTTCTCATGTTTTTGTTCCCTTTATCCTCATTCAGAATCTGTTAAGAGCCGTTGCCGTTGGGGCAACAGCTTTTTTTCAAACTCATTATAATCGAAAGTGAAAAAAAAGACAATACCTCAGAAGATTATTTTTTTCGCGCGCTGATAATTCTTTATCGCAGCAACGTAAAAAGCCCCCGGCGGGATTTCCCGCCGGGGGGCTGACTTGTTTACAAGTCCCGGCACGTTACCGGGGCGTCGGAGGGTTACTGGATCTGGATGGTGGAGTTCTGGGGCAGCTGCTTGTGCTCCTTCTTGGGGATGGACAGCTGCAGAATGCCGTTTTCAAACTTGGCGGCCACCTCGCCGGCCTCCACGTCCTCGCCTACATAGAAGCTGCGGCTGCAAGCACCGGCATAGCGCTCCTGGCGGATATACTTGCCCTTCTTGTCGCTCTCGTCCTTGTCCAGGCCCTTGGACGCCTGGATGGTCAGATAGCCGTTCTTCAGCTCCACATTGACCTCATCCTTCTTGAAGCCGGGCAGATCGATATCCAGCTCGTAGCTGTCCGCGGTCTCCCGCACATCGGTCTTCATCAGGTTCTTGCTGTGCTTGCCGTACAGCGGGTCGTGACGCTGGGGCATTACCATCATACCGAAAGGATCCGTAAAGAAATCATCAAACAGGTTCTCACCAAAAATGCTAGGCAACATAAGTCATACCTCCATTCAATTTCCGGGCGGCCTATGGGCCGCACCGCCGAACTTTTGTTACCGTACATACAACGTTCTTTGTGTCTCCCCGGAGGACCTCTCACGGTCCTCTCTCAAAGAACAACTATATCATAGCACGCTTTTTAGCACTGTCAATAGGAGAGTGCTAATGTTCACAAAGTATGTAATGTTTGTTCACAAAATATACGATTTCTGCCCCGCCCAAGCCGGACGGGGCAGAAATTATACGGTTTTCTCCCCGGTGAGTACCTCCAGGGCCTGGGGTGTGTCCACGTCCGTCAGCTCCCGGGGGGAAGCCTCCACCAGCAGCAGCCGGTCCTCATGCCGCCGGATCACAGCGCTGCCGCCGTGATCCCCCTCCAGAGCCAGCAGCTCCGGAAACAGGCTGGCCGGGAACAGGCAGGGGTTCCCCCGGACGCCGTCGTGGCCCAGGGCCACCAGTCGGTCCGGATGGCTGCGGTATACCTCTACCAACCGCTCCACACTGTCCCGCCGCAGCAGCGGTTGATCCGACACCTGAAACAGCACCGCATCCATGTCCTGCATATGCGCCATACCCAGAGCGATGGTGTGGCTGAGTCCCAGGTCGGGCCGGGGATTCTCCACCGGCAGAAAGCCCATCTCCCGGGCCAGCTCCATGCCTTGGGGGTACTGGGTCACCACCGCCACCCGGGCAAAGCACGACGCGGGCACAGCCTCCAGGGCACGGCGCAGCAAGGTCTTTCCCTCCACCCGGGCGTCCAGCTTGTTGCTGCCGAAGCGGCGGGCATTTCCCGCCGCCATGACAATGCAGCCAATTTTCATAGGATCACATCCGTTCCTTCTTGTTATTTGCTCCTATCTATTTTCACCGACGCGCCGCCGGGCCATACGCCCCCGCACCGGTATATGCTCCACCCGCATTATAAGCAGCGCCTGTGCCCCCTGTCAAGCCATCCCCTCAAGGGGACATAGGCCCCGTGAGCCCCGCGATAGGAAATGCACTGTCATTGGGGCGCGGCATAAGAATCTTTTTCCGTAAACCGAATTTACTCTTTTCAAGTGTGAATTCCTGTGATATAATCAGTTGATTTAAGGAAGGGAGGTCCCTTATGGAATATATCACCCACAGTCCGGCCGAGACCGAGGAACTGGGCTGCCGCCTGGGGCGGACCCTGCGGCCCGGCACAGTGGTGGCGTATTTCGGCGGCCTGGGCATGGGCAAGACCGCCTTTACCCGGGGGCTTGCCCAGGGGCTGGGCTGCCGGGGCCGGGTCACCAGTCCTACCTTTACCATTGTCAATGAGTATGACGGCCCCACTCCCCTGTTCCACTTCGACATGTACCGCCTGCCCGACGCCGATGCGCTGTTTGACATCGGCTGGGAGGATTATCTGGACCGGGGCGGCGTGTGCGCCGTGGAGTGGAGTGAAAACGTCCGGGACGCTCTGCCGCCGGACGCCGTCACCGTCACCATTGCCCGCTGTCCGGAAAATGACGGCTGGCGGACCATCACCATTGAAGGAGGGGAAGCACTGTGAAGATCTTAGCCATCGAAACCTCCGCCAAAAGCGTGTCCGCTGCCGTGGTGGAGGGCGGCGTTCCCCTGGCCAGTGCCTATCAGAACCGGGGCCTGACCCATAGCCGCACTCTGATGCCCCTGCTGGATGGCATGCTGTCTGCCGCCGGGCTGAAAGCGGAGGACATGGACCTGCTGGCCGTGGCCAACGGCCCGGGCAGCTTCACCGGGCTGCGCATTGGCGTATCGGCCCTGAAGGGGCTGGCCTGGGCCCTGGAAAAGCCCTGCTGCGGCGTGTCCACACTGGCCGCCATGGCCCGGAATCTTGCTCACATGGAGGGGCTCATCGTCTGCGCCATGGACGCCCGGCGCGATCAGGTATATAACGCCCTGTTCCTGGCCCATGACGGGATCCTGACCCGCCAGTGCCCGGACCGGGCCATCAGCCTTGCAGAACTGTCGGAGGAGCTGAAAAATCGCCCGGAGCCAAAATTTATAGTTGGCGATGGGGCCAAGCTGTGCTATACTTATCTGTTGGAGCAGGATATCCCCTGCCGGATGGCCCCGCCCCAGCTGGTGATGCAGAACGCCGTGGGCGTGGCCCTGGCCGCGGAGGAAATGTCTGCCAACGGCCAGACCACCACCGCCCGGGACCTGGTGCCCGTATATCTGCGGCTGAGCCAGGCCGAGCGGGAGCGCCTGGCCCGTGGCCTGAAGATCACATTGGATCAATAATTTTATATATAAAGGAGAAGCACCATGTTTAGCGAAAAAGTCCACGTCATGAACCATCCCCTGGTGGCCCACAAGCTCACCATCCTCCGGGACAAGAACACCAGCGTCAAGGATTTCCGGGAGCTGGTGTCCGAGATCGGCATGCTCATCACCTATGAGGCCACCCGTGACCTGCCGCTGACCACCAAGGTGGTGGAAACTCCCCTGTGCAAGGCGGAGCTGCCCACTCTGGCCGGTAAGAAGTTCGCCGTGGTGCCCATTCTCCGGGCCGGTCTGGGTCTGGTGGACGGTGTGCTGCGCATGGTGCCCTCCGCCCGCGTGGGTCATATCGGCATGTTCCGGGACGAGGAAACGCTGGAGCCCCACGTCTACTTCTGCAAGATGCCCAAGGACGTGGCTGACCGCGACATCATCATCGTGGATCCCATGCTGGCCACCGGCGGCTCCGCCGATGCTGCCATCACCGAGATGAAGAAGCGCGGCTGCCACAACATCAAGCTCATGGTGCTGGTGGCTGCCCCTGAGGGCATCGAGCACCTGCAGAAGGTCCATCCCGACGTGGACATCTACGCCGGTGCGGTGGACGACCATCTGAACGAGCACGGCTACATCGTTCCCGGCCTGGGCGACGCCGGCGACCGTATCTTCGGCACCAAGTAACCGAGCGCCTTCGGCGTATCTGAAGCGTCTATTCTTTCTCTGATAATCAATGGAAATGAGCGTGCATCCGTCCTCTTTACCCGGATGCACGCTCATTTCACTGGCACGGGAGGCTAAAGACCCTCTCCGTCTTTGATTATATTTGATTTTCCTAAATTCGTCAAGTATAGAAATTGAAAAATTGCAAACCTCTGTTTTGGCAAGGCATCTTGACGCCTTGCCCATCGCGACGTATAATCAGCCTGACAGAAAGGGGGCGAGGCCCATGACCCAATGCGAAACCTGCTGCTTTTACAATTACGACGAGGAGTACGACGAATACATCTGCGACGTGGACCTGGACGAGGACGAAATGGTCCGATTTCTGTCCGGGCGGGGTGACTGCCCCTATTGGCGGCCCGGCGATGAATATCGCACTGCCCGGCGTCAATAAGCACAAATATGGGTGGATTTTTCCACCGCCCTATGGTACAATGGCCCCAACACCGCAAATGCGGTCAAGGGGGAGAATAGAGGAAATGGAAAAGCTGTGTGACCTGCTGGGCATCCGGCCCGGCATCACCGCCCTCATCGGAGGCGGCGGTAAGACGACCCTGATGTACCACCTGGCCCGGGAGCTGCGGCAGTACGGCACTGTGGCGGTGACCACCACCACCAGGATCTGGCCCCCCACGGGCATCGCCGTGGCACGGGAGCCGGACGCCGCCCGGGAGATCCTGGACCGGGAAGGTCTGGTATGCCTGGGTGTGCCCTCGGCTCAGGGAAAGCTGGTGTCCCCTGCCTTCGAGGGCTGGGATGCCCTGGCGGACTATACCCTGGTGGAGGCGGACGGCTCCGCCGGAAAGCCCTTCAAGGGCCACGAGAAATATGAGCCTGTGCTGCCGCCCCGGCGCAATACCACGGTGCTGGTGCTGGGAGCGGACGGCTTTGGGAGGCCCATCAGCGTGGCGGCGCACCGTCCGGCGCTGTATGCCCGGCTGGCCGGTGTACCGGAGAACCGGCCGGTGACCCCGGCCATTGCCGCCCGTGTGGCGGCCTGGGAAGGATTTCATGACCAGGTGTTCGTGAACCAGGTGGACCGGGAGGATGAGTGGCCCTTGGCCCGGCAGCTGGCGGAAAAGCTGGACTGCCCGGTGGTGGCCGGTTCCCTGCGCTCCGGCTATTGGGAAAAGATCAAATAACAGGAGGATTCTTTTATGGAACGTGCTTATGCGGAATATGCCGCCCATCAGGCAGCGGAGCTGCTGGCCATCGACAGCCCCACCGGCTTCACGGAGCAGGCGGCAGTATGGGTACAGAATGCATTTCAGACTCTGGGCTATGACGCCCGACGCACCGTCAAGGGCGGCGTGCTCATCGACCTGGGCGGCAGCGACGACGCAGACGGCCTGCTGCTGGAGGCCCATGCCGACACCCTGGGCGGTATGGTAGCGGAGATCAAGGGTACCGGTCGCCTGCGGCTGACCGCTCTGGGCGGTATGCGCCCGGAAAACGGCGAGGCAGAGAACGTTCGGGTCTATACCCGCAGCGGCCGGGTCATTGAGGGCACCTTCCAGCTGTGCAACGCCTCCGTCCATGTCAATGACGACTATGCCGGGACCAAGCGCAGCTACGATACCTGCGAGGTGGTACTGGACGAGGATGTGAAGTCCGCCGACGACACCCGGGCCCTGGGTGTGGAGGCAGGCGACATCGTCTGCTTTGAGCCCCGCACCCGCATTACGTCCTCCGGCTATATCAAAAGCCGGTTCCTGGATGATAAGCTGTCCGTTGGTATTCTGCTGGGCCTGGGCAAGTATATGAAGGACCAGGGGCTCACGCCCCGCCGCCGGGTATATGCCCATGTGACGGTGTATGAGGAGGTAGGCCACGGCGGTGCGGCCAACGTGCCCCAGGGCGTTACCGAGGCCATCAGTGTGGATATGGGCTGCGTAGGCGACGGCCTGCGCTGCACCGAGCGCCAGGTGTCCATCTGCGCCAAGGATTCCGGCGGGCCGTACAGCTATGAGGTGGTGGGGAAGCTCATCGACGCTGCCCAGCGGGAAAAGGCCGACTACGCCGTGGATGTATATCCCCACTACGGCTCCGATGTGGAGGCCACGCTGTCCGCCGGGAATGACCTGCGCCATGGGCTCATCGGCGCCGGGGTCTACGCCAGCCACGGCTATGAGCGCAGCCATATAGACGGCGTGTGGAACACCCTGAAGGTGCTGAAGGGGTATCTGAATATCTGAAAAAATTCCCGGTTCACTTTTTTCCGTGAACCGGGAATTTTTTACTTCTCTTTGTAATATAAACGACAGTGGCAGTAGCCCTCAAAGTTGGGATCCGCGATCTGATCCTTGAACTCCTTGCACATGCAGCGGTTTTCTTCCGTCCGGGCCAGACGGCATGGGCAATAACCGCCGGTGCGCTTCAATCCCTCCCGGATGGCGTCCACCACCTGCTTGTCCTCGTTGAGCCGAACCTTCATGGTGCGCCTCCTTTCTGATTTGTACACCTACTATAGCATGTATAAAGGATCGCCGCAATATGCAAATGCAACACTTTGTCCCGGAATAATTTTCATGTGCCGAAATTTATTGTATTTATACGAAATAATTTTCGTCACGATCTTGGCAATGGAGTGGGAAACGTTCCCGGTTTTCCGCCGTTTCCAAGGATTTTAAAATTTCAGGCCGCCCTATGGTTCCGTGAATTTTTCTGCAATATTTTCTCATCAATTATGAAAATTTCTCATCGGATAGACAACTTTTCTGAAACAATTGACTTTTGAAATCAATTGTGGCATTCTGTACCTGTAACCAATATCAGTCCGCCTGGGGCGCACAGTCAGTCGCCGCAAGCGGACGGAAGGAGTGGAACTGTTTTGAGCAGACTTGACATCAAAACCCCCAGCAGGGCTCAGACCGTGGTAGAGGGCCTCTACCGCGATGTGGAGCGCCGGATCGCCGCCAGCCCTCCGGGCCTGTGCCCGGTGGAAATGTCTCTGTCATTTTTGCAGCTGTGCCATGCACAGACCTGCGGCAAGTGCGTGCCCTGCCGCATCGGTCTGGGGCAGCTGACCAAGCTCATTTCCCAGGTGCTGGACGGGACCGCCAACATGGGCACCGTCCGCATCATCGAGAAAACCGCCCGCAGCATTGTGGATACCGCCGACTGCGCCATCGGGCGGGACGCGGCCCGGCTGGTAGTGGACGGACTGGAGGGCTTCCGGGACGATTATGAGGAGCATGTACAGCACCACCGGTGCCTGGCAAGCCTCCAGAATCCCGTGCCCTGCGTTGCCCTGTGTCCGGCGGGGGTGGATATCCCGGGCTACATGGCCCTGGTGGGGGCCGGGCGCTACGCCGACGCCGTGCGCCTGATCCGCAAGGACAACCCCATGCCCACCGCCTGCGCCTACATCTGTGAGCATCCCTGCGAGGCCCGCTGCCGCCGGAATATGATCGACGATCCCATCAACATCCGGGGTCTGAAGCGGTACGCCGTGGACCACGCAGGCGTGGTGCCCAATCCCCCCTGCGCCCCGGCCACCGGCAAGACCATGGCCATTGTGGGCGGCGGCCCCAGCGGCCTCAGCTGCGCCTATTACCTGGCCCTGATGGGCCATAAGGTCACCATTTTCGAGGAGTGCAGCAAGCTGGGCGGTATGCTGCGCTACGGCATCCCCAGCTACCGATTCCCCCGGGAGAAGCTGGACGCCGAGATCGACTCCATCCTGTCCCTGGGCATCGAGGTCCGCACCAACGTCCGCATCGGCCGGGACATCTGGCTGGAGGAGCTGGAAAAGCAGTTTGACTGCATCTACATCGCCATCGGCGCCCACCAGGACAAGAAAACCGGCATTCCCGGCGAGGACAGCAGGAACGTCTTGTCCGCCGTGGAGATGCTCAAGGCCATCGGCGACGACGTGATGCCCGACTTCACCGGCAAGCAGGTGGTGGTCATCGGCGGCGGCAACGTGGCCATGGACGTCACCCGCAGCTCCATCCGCCTGGGAGCCAGCAAGGTCACCTGTGTGTACCGCCGCCGCCTGGAGGATATGACGGCCCTGCCTGACGAGGTGGCAGGGGCCACCGCCGAGGGGGCGGAGATGATGACCCTGGCAGCTCCCGTCCGCATTGAGGCCGACGAGGACGGCGTGGCCCGGGCTCTGTGGGTCCAGCCCCAGATCATCGGCGATGTGGACAGCTCCGGGCGTCCCAGGCCCAACAAGGCCGCTCTGGACCAGGTGCGCATCCCGGCGGATATCATCGTGGTGGCCATCGGCCAGGGCATCGAGATCCAGGGCTTTGACCAGGCCGGCGTGCCCATTACCCGCGGCGGACGGCTGGTGGCCGCCCTGTCCGGACAGGTCAACGATATGGACAACATCTTTGCCGGCGGCGACTGCGTCACCGGCCCCGCCACCGCCATCCGGGCCATTGCCGCCGGAAAGGTGGCTGCCGCCAACATCGACGAGCACTTGGGCTTCCACCATGAGATCCGGGTGGACGTGGACATCCCGGCTCCCCGGCTGAACAACCGCCCGCCCCACGGGCGCATCAACACCACCGAGCGCCAGGCCTGTGAGCGCAAGTGCGACTTTGAGGACATTGAGTGCGGCCTCACCGAGGAGGGCGCCGTCACCGAGGCCTCCCGCTGCCTGCGGTGCGATCACTTTGGCTACGGCATTTTCAGAGGAGGTCGAGATATCAAATGGTAACGCTGACCATCGACAACAGAACCGTCACCGTGCCGGAGGGCACCACCATTTTAGAGGCCGCCCGCTCCGTGCGCCTGGATATTCCCACCCTGTGCTACCTGAAGGACATCAACGAGATCGGCGCCTGCCGCATCTGTATGGTGGAGGTGGAGGGGGAGCAGCGCCTGGTGGCCGCCTGCGACACCCAGGTGGCCGAGGGCATCGTGGTACATACCAACTCCCCCCGGGTCCGTGAAGCCCGCCGGGTGAACCTGCGGCTGCTGCTGGCCCAGCACGACATCCGCTGTCCCAAGTGCACCCGCAGCGGCAACTGCAAGCTCCAGCAGCTCACCAACGACTATAACCTGCTGGGCAACCACTATATCAAGGACCTGCGGCCCATTGAGCCGGATTTCAGCACCCCCCGTGGTGCGGTTTGAAAACCGCTGCATCCGCTGCATGCGCTGCATCCAGGTCTGCGACAAGATCCAGGGTATGCACATCTGGGACCTGATGGGCACCGGTACCCGCACCACCATCGGCGTGTCCGGGGCCAGGACGTTGGCAGACTCCGACTGCACCTTCTGCGGCCAGTGCATGACCCACTGTCCCGTGGGCGGTCTGCAGGAGCACGACGACACCGGCCGGGTGTTCGACGCTCTGGACAACCCCAAGAAGATCACCGTGGTCCAGATGGCCCCGGCGGTCCGGGCCGCCTGGGCGGAATACTACCACCTGAAGCCCGAGTATGCCACTGCCCAGCGCATGGTCACCGCCCTGAAGCAGATGGGCTTTGACTATGTATTCGACACCAATTTCACCGCCGACCTGACCATCATGGAGGAGGGCAGCGAGTTTGTGGAGCGCTTTACCCACCGGGATCAGTACACCTGGCCTATGTTTACCTCCTGCTGCCCCGGCTGGGTGCGGTTCGTCAAAACCCAGTTCCCCAAGTATGTCAGCCATCTGTCCACCGCCAAGAGTCCCCAGCAGATGTTCGGCGCAGTGGCCAAGAGCTACTTTGCCCAGAAGCTGGGTGTGGACCCCCACGACATTTTCGTGGTGTCCATCATGCCCTGCACCGCCAAAAAGAGCGAGGCAGCACTGCCCACCATGCGGGACGCCTGCGGCGACGCCGATGTAGACGTGGTGCTGACCACCCGGGAGATCGTCCGGATGTTCCGGGGCGAACAAATCAACCCAGCGGTTCTGGATGAGACCCCCTTCGACAGCCCCCTGGGCAGCGGCACCGGCGCGGCGGTGATCTTCGGCGCCACCGGCGGCGTGATGGATGCAGCCCTGCGCAGCGCCTATTACCTGGTCACCGGAAAGAATCCGGACCCCGATGCCTTCCGCGACATCCGGGGCATGGACGGCTGGAAGGAAGCTAAATTCGAGATCCCCGGCGCGGGAGTGGTTTCCGTGGCTGTGGCCAGCGGCCTGCTGAACACCCGCAAGCTCATGACCGCCCTGGAGCGAGGCGAGGTCCGCTACGACTTTGTGGAAATCATGGCTTGTCCCGGCGGCTGTGCCGGCGGCGGCGGTCAGCCTATCCATGACGGCGTGGAGCTGGCGGAAAAACGCGGCAGCGTCCTGTGGAGCATCGATAAGGCCGCCCCCTGCCGGTTCTCCCATGAGAACCCTGACGTGCGGGAGCTGTACCGCGATTACCTGAAAAAGCCCCTCAGCGATGTTTCCCATCATCTGCTGCACACAGACCATCAAGCCTGGAAAATGCCCAGTCAAAAGTAATATTCCGTCAAAAGTGACAGCCGCTTGCCCGCAAGTGGCTGTCACTTTATATTTATTTCACATATTTTTTATGGTTTGTTCTTACATTGTTCACATTTATATATTGTATTTATGGTAATATGGTAGCAACATATATCATATGATGGAAAGTATAAAGTATAATGAGCAAGAGGAGGTACCTGCCATGAAATGTTCCTGCTGCGGAAACGAGATGCAGTCCGGCTTTGTCCGGGCTATGGGCCGAGGCGGCGTGTGCTGGGTGACGGAGAACCGTCCCATGGGCGCGGCCGTAGGCTGCCCGGGCTTTCTGCTTCTGGGCAAAGCCCCCCATCCGGAAACGGACCATGTCCCTGCCTATCGGTGCGCCGCCTGCCGGACGGTGACCATACCCTACGACGAGGGATAACGAACATCTGCTGCGGCACAGCTTTGGCTGTGCCGCTTTTTTTGCATAAAGTTTCCGCATATTCTCTTTTAGAATACATAAACGGCAGCTATTGTGTGACATTTCCGTGAATTTACTTGGCGAACTCTTTACATGCTCTGAAAAATCCGGTATAATATCCCGGATATGCAGAAAGAGGGTGGACCCTTGCAAGTGAATCAAGTGCGGCTGGGCGCGGTGCTGTCCTATGTGTCCATGGGGCTGAGCACGCTGATCTCGCTGATCTACACGCCCATTATGCTGGACCGGCTGGGCGAAACGGAATACGGTGTTTACGGGGCGGTGGGTCCCATCATCTCGTACCTGCTGCTGCTGAGTATGGGCTTGGGCAGTGCCTATATCCGCTACTATTCCCAGGCCAAGGTGGCCCAGGACCGGCGGGAGATGGCCAAGCTCAACGGCATGTTCCTGGTGACGCTGTCGCTGCTGGGTCTGGTACTGCTGGCCTTGGGCTTCTTCCTGGCAGCGCACCCGCAGATGGTGTTCGGCACCAAGTGGGCCCCGGAGGAGCTGGCTCTGGGTGCAAAGCTGCTGCGGATCATGACCGTCAACGCAGCGCTTTCTTTCCCGTTCAGTGTGTTCGAGTCCCATGTGAATATCCATGAGCGCTACCTGTTCCTGAAGGCTGTCACCATGGCCAAGTCCGTGCTGAGCCCGCTGATCTCCATTCCCCTGCTGCTGCTGGGGTTTCGCTCTCCGGCCATCGCCACGCTGTCGTTGGTGCTGACCATTGTGTGCGGCCTGACCTATATGTTCTATTGTCTCACGGTGCTGAAAATGCCGATGTCCTTCCGGACCTACGACCTGCCGCTGATGAAGAACATGATGGGCTTCACGTTCTACATTTTCCTGGCGGTGGTGGTGGACCAGCTGAACTATGGCATCGGCACCCTGATGACCACCTGGATCCATGGTGCGGAGCTGTCAGGCGTATACTACAGCGCTAACCAGCTGAACGTATATTACCTATCCTTCGCCATGGCCATCTCCAACGTACTGATCCCACGGGTCCACCGGATGGTGGCCGAGGGTGACTCCACCCGGGAGCTGACCAAGCTGATGACTAAGGCCGGGCGTTTGCAGTTCATTATGCTGATGGCGGTGTTTCTGGGCTTTGTGGCAGTGGGACGCCCCTTTGTGATCCTGTGGGCCGGCGGCAAGGAGCAGTTTTCCGTGGACTATCCCGTGGCCCTGCTGCTGTTTGCCAGCACCATTGTTTCCGCCATTCAATTTGTAGGGCTGGAGATCCTCCGGGCCAAGAACATGCATCGCTTCCGGGCCTGGGTCTATCTGGGTGCCGCCGCCGTCAACGTCGGGCTGATGATTCCTCTGTGCAAATACGGCGGGCTCATTGGTGTGGCGGGTTCCATTCTGTTTGTGACCGTGGTGGGGAATGTGCTTCCCATCAACTGGTATTTCCGCAGGCATGTGGGGCTGGATATCCGGTGGTTCTGGAGCCACATTGCCCGGCTGCTGCCGTCTATGGTGGGGCCTGCCGTTGCGGCGGTGCTCATCGCTGTGCTGGTCCCGGTATCGGGATATCTGGACATCTTGATCTGGGGCTGCGTATTTGTGGTTGTGTACGCCGTCAGCCTGTGGCTGTTCGGCATGAATCGCTATGAGCGCGGCATCGTCACCGGTGTTCTGGGCAAATTCCGCCGCAGGCGCCGCAGAAGAAGATAAACTGACAGGGGCGAAAATCGCCCCTGTCAGTTTATCTTCAAAACAGTTCTTTCTTCTGCCGTGTCATGGCCATCCGTTCTGCTATTCGGTTTCGTCCGGTAATAGAACATTCGGGTGGTATATTTACAGTTCGTTTCCCTCGTCCGGCTGCTGCACCAGCACCGCCTCCGCCCCTGGCCCGTCGGTGAAGTCCAGCTGCACCACGGCCTGGGCGGTGTTCACGGAGCAGCTGACGCACTTGCCCCGCTCCCGGGCTGCGGCGTCGCACCGGGTCAGCAGGTCCGTCAGGAGCTCCCGGTTCAGACCGCCGCCCCGCCAGTGGAACACGAAGTGCGCCTGCTTTTTCCGCAGGGCCTGCCTGGCGCGGCTTTCCACGTCCTCTGGCTTGGTGAAGGACAGGGCCCGGTAGTAGTACCCCTTGTCCGCCGTACAGGGCGGCAGGGGCAGCACCAGGGTCTCGTGGTCCCGGAATATGTGCCTGTCGTCCAGGTTGAAATAATCGTACCGGGGGACGCCTCGCTGGAGGGAATTGTCAAAGGTGGCGTCCAGATGATAGCGCTGGCCCTCCACCGTCACCACGTTCCAGGTATGGCGGTATTTTACACCCCGCTCCGGGGCCGCCTCGCTGAGGGCCACGATGCACGGCAGTCCCACGGCGTCGCACAGGGCCTTCACGGTTTTGGCGATGCCCTCGCACACGCCGACCCCCTGAGTCAGAGGCCCGATGATCTCGTGGGAATACGGCTTTTTCAGCTTATCATACCGGACGTTTTCCAGAATAAACCCGTGGATGGCCAGCTCCTTCTCCCGGTCGGTCTTTCCCGCCAGGGGGCGGACCAAACGGTCCAGCCGGGCGGCGACCGCCTGCCGGTGCTGGCGGACCTTGTTCTTATCGAACAGATACTCCGGCAGCAGCTCCACATGGTCTGCCCCGGGCATCCAGCGATACTGAAACCCGGTGACGTAAAACAGCAGCGGCGTGTCCAGCTTCAGCCGCAGGTAGATGTCCGACAGCTCCTGGCCGGTGAGCTTCGGCACCCGGATCCCCGGGGCCAGGGCCTCCATACCCGTCCGCATGGCATCGTACACCGCTCGCTTTTCCCGGTCCAGCTGCCGGTAATAGTACCCGGCCATCAACGGTATGCGTGGGGCAGCAGCTGCCGCACCTGCCGGGCCAGGGCGTCAAACTGGTCGCAGGACAGAGCCTGTGCCCCGTCGGACAGGGCGCAGGCCGGACGGTCGTGGACCTCCACCATCAGCCCGTCGGCTCCGGCGGCTGCGGCGGCCAGGGCCAGGGGGGCCACCAGCTCCGCCCGTCCGGCGGCGTGGCTTGGGTCCACGATCACAGGCAGGTGCGACAGTCTTTTCAGCACCGGAATGGCTGCGATATCCAGGGTGGCCCGGCTGTCCGTCTCAAAAGTGCGGATGCCGCGCTCACACAGAATGACCTGGGAATTGCCCCCGGCCAGAATGTACTCCGCCGCCTGCAAAAGCTCCGTCACGGTGGCGGACATGCCCCGTTTCAGCAGCACCGGCTTCCGCACCTGGCCCAGGGCCTGGAGCAGGGGAAAATTCTGCATATTCCGGGCGCCCACCTGCAGAACGTCCACGTCTGCCAGGCCGTCCAGCTGCCGGGGGTCGGTGATCTCCGTCACCACAGGCAGGCCCGCCTCCTGACCGGCGTCCACCAGCAGGGGGATGCCCGCCTGACCCAGCCCCTGGAAGGAGTAGGGGGATGTCCGGGGCTTGAATACGCCTCCTCGCAGCAGCTGGGCCCCGGCGGCCTTCACCCGCCGGGCCACGCCGGCCATCTGCACCTGGGACTCCACAGCGCAGGGCCCTGCAATTAGGCAAAACTCCGCACCGATCCGCGCACTGCCCACCTCCACCACGGTGTTTTCCGGATGGGCAGCCCGTCCCGCCAGCCGGTAGGGCGGCGTAATGCGCCGCACATCCAGCACATAGGGAAGGGCCAGCAGCCCCTCCGGGTCCACCTGCCAGGTATCTCCCACCAACGTCAGCACATCGGCGTCCTGGCCCGGGGTGCGGCCTATGCGCACCCCCTGATTCATCAGGCGCACCGCCAGCTGCCGCATGGCGGGCTCTTGGGTATCCTTTCGGATGACAACGATCATATATACCTCCGTGCGGCCATGCCGCCATATATTCCTGTTTATTGTACCGCAATGCGGACCGATTTGCAAGCCGGGGGTAAAAAGAACGCCGCTGCCGATGAAACGTATGGCGTTGACCGGGTTGTATATACAGAGGCGGAAAAACTGCACAGTTTTTGTGAAAAATAGTCCCGCTTTACTTGACAGCTTTGGCGGAATAATCTATAATTCGGATATAAGCATAAATATAGGTATATGGGGGGAAACTGCTATGGGCTGATTATCATACAGCAATCGTCTGCCAGTCCATAAACAAACGAACACAGGAGGTATGATATGAAGAAGCTGACCAAATTGCTCTGTGCCGCGCTGGTGTGGGCTTTGCTCCTGGGCGCTGCCGTCTCCTGCGCCAAGCAGCCGGACAGCCCGGTGCAGGACACTCCGAAGCAGGAGGACCCCCAGCCTGCGCCTGCGGCAGCCGCCGGACTGCGGATCGCGGTGGACAGTGAGCCGGCGTGGTCCGCCGCCGTACAATGGTTCGCTTCCGAACAGGGACAGGCCCTGTTCGGCGACGCCGACGTCCACGATGTATTCTTCCTGGTAGACCCCCAGGATATCACTCAGCAGCTCCGGCTCAGTAACTATGACGCCGCCATCCTCTGCCCCGACCAGCAGACATTGCAGCAGCTGGGCGGCTATGAGTCGATCCCCCTTTTCCGGGACGCCGTCATATTCGTACACGGTGACATTGGGCAGCCCAGGGGTGACTATGACCTGACCGCCGACGCCATCCGGCAGATATACGCAGGCAGCGGCGCGCTGTTCTGGGATCAGGAGCAGCGCCAGGCCCTGATCCCGGCCTACGGCTACAGCGATGACGCGGACGTCCCCGTCTGGCAGCAGCTGTCGATGCTGTTCGGCATTACTGCCGGTGCGCCGGATATCGTCCCGGTGGGAGAGTATGGCAACCCCGTGGCCGCCGTGGCTTATTCCGACCGGGTGGGAGCGCCGCTGTTTCCCTGCTATTACCAGAATCTGCACGGAGATGCGGGGCTCAACGGGTCGGTGATCTCTGTGGATGGCGTGCTGCCCACAGACGAGACGCTGGAGGACGGGACGTATCCGTTTACCCTGTCCTATTACGGCATGTACAGCGCCAGCCCGCCCGCGGCGAAAAAGCTGCTGCCGGAGATATTCCGGGGCATGCAGGCAAGCAGTGCCCGGTAAAAAGCCAACCCATACGGGGCGCGACCCTGGGTATGGGTAGTGGATCAGGAGGCAGCGCTATTTCAATCCACGCGCCCCATACGGGGCGCGACTGAAAGTGTGAAGCGAATCATGGATAACTAAGAGAAAAGGGTAGCGGCCCCAATCACAGCTCCGCTACCCAAGCACCAAAAAGAGGTGAGCCGGGAGCCTTACCCCGGCCACCTTAATAATAGCAGAGAGCCCCACAATAATCAAGCAGAAATACACATTTCAATCCACGCGCCCCATACGGGGCGCGACCTCCGTGCCCACCTCGGCACCGGCCCAGATGTCACGATTTCAATCCACGCGCCCCATACGGGGCGCGACCTGTGCCCAGAGCATTGTTGAGTTCGCCCAGGATATTTCAATCCACGCGCCCCATACGGGGCGCGACACACCATGGTCAACGCCTTGGACGGGAAGTCCCTATTTCAATCCACGCGCCCCATACGGGGCGCGACTGGCGCTCATCTGGCGACCGGCTCATGACCAAAATTTCAATCCACGCGCCCCATACGGGGCGCGACGTGGCCGTACAGGAGAGCCGATACGGGGTGCTTTTATTTCAATCCACGCGCCCCATACGGGGCGCGACCTGGGGTATGGTCTGCAGGTCCGGGATGGTAAGCTATTTCAATCCACGCGCCCCATACGGGGCGCGACTAGTGTATATGAGAAGGGAGCTCAGTTCAAGACTATTTCAATCCACGCGCCCCATACGGGGCGCGACCCCAGACGTCGCCGTCGATGGGATCGGGGCAGTGATTTCAATCCACGCGCCCCATACGGGGCGCGACGATCTGGATGAGCTGATCCGGCAGCTGAGTCGGATATTTCAATCCACGCGCCCCATACGGGGCGCGACAGCACGGCTTCCTTGCAGCGCAAGTCTTTAAACCGATTTCAATCCACGCGCCCCATACGGGGCGCGACCGGCGTTGTGATGGGGACTGTTTTATGGTCACAATCATTTCAATCCACGCGCCCCATACGGGGCGCGACCACGGTCTGCAACGTCAGTTGCTTCGGCAGGAGGGATTTCAATCCACGCGCCCCATACGGGGCGCGACTCCATTTCTGTACACTCTGCCGCTTCCTCGTCTGTATTTCAATCCACGCGCCCCATACGGGGCGCGACTTGCCGCGAGCCAAATAGCACCACCCACCACGGTACATTTCAATCCACGCGCCCCATACGGGGCGCGACCTGGGCTACAAGCAAGCGTTTGAGCAATTCGGCATTTCAATCCACGCGCCCCATACGGGGCGCGACGCCAGCGCTGCTGCCATAATGGTCATAAGCACCTCGCCATTTTCAATCCACGCGCCCCATACGGGGGGCGCGACTAGGCCAGTAAGGCCGGGAGGAATAGTATATGAGATTTCAATCCACGCGCCCCATACGGGGCGCGACGACAAACTGTTCTACGCCGTCCATGCGGTTGGATTATTTCAATCCACGCGCCCCATACGGGGCGCGACCGATATACACTTCATCCCCGTACAGCGCCGCAACGGATTTCAATCCACGCGCCCCATACGGGGCGCGACTCATCGTGTCGCACGACGGGAGCCGGGTTCTGTACGAATTTCAATCCACGCGCCCCATACGGGGCGCGACTCTGCTTTTGTTTTGCTCTCGTTATCCGTTTGATATTTCAATCCACGCGCCCCATACGGGGCGCGACCGGCGGTAACAACCGGCTTAAGCTGTGCAAGCAGGATTTCAATCCACGCGCCCCATACGGGGCGCGACACCTGGCGCATTCCGGCTTTGTGACGTCCGGCGGAATTTCAATCCACGCGCCCCATACGGGGCGCGACGTTGCACCAAATGCCATAAAGCCGATGCCGATGGATTTCAATCCACGCGCCCCATACGGGGCGCGACCACATCGTCCATCGGGGCGTCGTGCTTATCGATCAATTTCAATCCACGCGCCCCATACGGGGCGCGACATGTATTAGCCGAGGAGCTACGGTTGAAAGGAAAAATTTCAATCCACGCGCCCCATACGGGGCGCGACTGTAGTCGTTGGGGGACGGCGTGGCCGTGCACGATATTTCAATCCACGCGCCCCATACGGGGCGCGACACTACCTGCTGCGTAAACCGTCCTACCATTACCCTATTTCAATCCACGCGCCCCATACGGGGCGCGACGTTGCACCAAATGCCATAAAGCCGATGCCGATGGATTTCAATCCACGCGCCCCATACGGGGCGCGACCACATCGTCCATCGGGGCGTCGTGCTTATCGATCAATTTCAATCCACGCGCCCCATACGGGGCGCGACATGTATTAGCCGAGGGGCTACGGTTGAAAGGAAAAATTTCAATCCACGCGCCCCATACGGGGCGCGACTGTAGTCGTTGGGGGACGGCGTGGCCGTGCACGATATTTCAATCCACGCGCCCCATACGGGGCGCGACACTACCTGCTGCGTAAACCGTCCTACCATTACCCTATTTCAATCCACGCGCCCCATACGGGGCGCGACCATGGCTGTTCATGCTGTGGGTAGATGGAAATAGGTTATTTCAATCCACGCGCCCCATACGGGGCGCGACTTTGCACGATAACTCATGCTGTTTTTTAGCTGGATATTTCAATCCACGCGCCCCATACGGGGCGCGACAAGGCATCGACCGCCTCGGAGACCCAACCAGCACATTAATCCACGCGCCCCATACGGGGCGCGACTGCTGACACTTGGCGACAGCTACACGACCTACATATTTCAATCCACGCGCCCCATACGGGGCGCGACGCCCGACATGGGCTGACAGCGGAAATCACGATCACATTTCAATCCACGCGCCCCATACGGGGCGCGACTCCGGCCGCCCATGCGTCCGCCACAAACCGGGCAGATTTCAATCCACGCGCCCCATACGGGGCGCGACGGCTACATCCCTGTATTGGAGCAGGTGATGGGAATTATTTCAATCCACGCGCCCCATACGGGGCGCGACCATTCTCGAACTGATAAGTATGGCCAATCACTCGAATTTCAATCCACGCGCCCCATACGGGGCGCGACCGCTTGGCGCGCACTACGCCCGGCGTCGTCTATGTATTTCAATCCACGCGCCCCATACGGGGCGCGACTAGAAGAGTTATATTATGGTATCTCTCGTTTTGGATTTCAATCCACGCGCCCCATACGGGGCGCGACGGTATACTGTAAAAAGTAAAAGAGAGGAGGTGAATTTCAATCCACGCGCCCCATACGGGGCGCGACGCATAACTATCCCTATAGATTCTATAATTCTTTCGATTTCAATCCACGCGCCCCATACGGGGCGCGACTGAAAAACTTCTCCTAAGGCCTTAGGATGTTCTAATTTCAATCCACGCGCCCCATACGGGGCGCGACTCGCCGCGTCGTTGAAGCTGTACCAAAGGTTGCATTTCAATCCACGCGCCCCATACGGGGCGCGACATGTGGCACTTTACTGCATCCGCTACAGCTATGAGATTTCAATCCACGCGCCCCATACGGGGCGCGACGCGCCTTTGTGGCCGCACATGGTGACGCGCTGGAAATTTCAATCCACGCGCCCCATACGGGGCGCGACCTCGCTTCCCTCCGGTCGCAAGCTCTACTATGTCATTTCAATCCACGCGCCCCATACGGGGCGCGACTGCGGTGCTCGTCAGCGATGCAGTCTCGAGGACATTTCAATCCACGCGCCCCATACGGGCGCGACGCCCCAGCAGGTGCCGTTGTCTGCATCGAGGTTATTTCAATCCCGCGCCCCATACGGGCGCGGCACACCAAGAACGTTCTCAGCCTTTATTCCAGCTCTATTTCAATCCACGCGCCCCATACGGGGCGCGACGGCGCAAAGCATAATTACTACATCTGCTCCAACAAATTTCAATCCACGCGCCCCATACGGGGCGCGACGCACCGCAGAGGGCGGCAAGCTCTACAAGATCACATTTCAATCCACGCGCCCCATACGGGGCGCGACCTGGCCGACAAGACCGTATGCGCCACACTCAACCGCATTTCAATCCACGCGCCCCATACGGGGCGCGACTGGGGCTGAAACCCTGCAAGATTATCTGCATCTATTTCAATCCACGCGCCCCATACGGGGCGCGACTGGCATGGACAACTCAGGAAAGACCACCTTGGTATTTCAATCCACGCGCCCCATACGGGGCGCGACGCCAGAGTGCCTCTCTTAATAAAGTCAGCCTTGTAGATTTCAATCCACGCGCCCCATACGGGGCGCGACTATAGTAAACCTTCTCGGGATCTATTCCTATTCCTCATTTCAATCCACGCGCCCCATACGGGGCGCGACTGGTTGATGGTCCCGGGTATCCTATATACATGGGAATTTCAATCCACGCGCCCCATACGGGGCGCGACTTCAGGCAGTTGCACATCATGGCCAACTGTTCGATATTTCAATCCACGCGCCCCATACGGGGCGCGACCGTTGTTTGGCCTATAATGAGGGTCAGTGTAGTGAATTTCAATCCACGCGCCCCATACGGGGCGCGACTGAAGATTCTATTGGAGATCGAAAAGGTATTTTAGATTTCAATCCACGCGCCCCATACGGGGCGCGACGGGTTCAGTATCCTATCACCATCCAGCAGCAGGACCTATTTCAATCCACGCGCCCCATACGGGGCGCGACTCCATTTCTGTGTGTTGTTCGGCTTCCTCGTCTGTATTTCAATCCACGCGCCCCATACGGGGCGCGACTGTTCAAACGCTTGTTTGTAGCCAAGGTTTACAAGATTTCAATCCACGCGCCCCATACGGGGCGCGACCATAAAGCTGTTCTGGCTTAATTGCTGTAACGCGAATTTCAATCCACGCGCCCCATACGGGGCGCGACTACAGCGCAGGAGCCTTCCGTTTCTCGCAGTTGCCATTTCAATCCACGCGCCCCATACGGGGCGCGACTGTGGCGCTTTACTGCATCCGCTACAGCTACGAGATTTCAATCCACGCGCCCCATACGGGGCGCGACTGCTGGGTCGTGGCGTTGCCCTTCTTGTTGTGGAATTTCAATCCACGCGCCCCATACGGGGCGCGACACGACCTCTGCGATCCAACGTAACTGCAAGTGCGATTTCAATCCACGCGCCCCATACGGGGCGCGACCTGTGGGCGGAGGCAAAGGCCCGCTGGCAGGCTGGCATTTCAATCCACGCGCCCCATACGGGGCGCGACTGGCCGTCTGCTGTCTCGCGGCTGATGATGTTTCCATTTCAATCCACGCGCCCCATACGGGGCGCGACGCGGGTGGAAATACTATTTCATTTGCTGAATCTAAATTTCAATCCACGCGCCCCATACGGGGCGCGACTGATATACCGAACCGTCATACAGACGATAGCGAGATTTCAATCCACGCGCCCCATACGGGGCGCGACTTTCCGTGTGCTTGTCATTGCTAAACACATTGTACATTTCAATCCACGCGCCCCATACGGGGCGCGACTTCCTGTTTCGATCTTTTGTTTAATATCATCAATATTTCAATCCACGCGCCCCATACGGGGCGCGACCCGACCTTTCGGGCGTTCAGTTTATCAACGGTACAAATTTCAATCCACGCGCCCCATACGGGGCGCGACCAAATGTTATTGGCGTTCCCATTGCTTCTATTCGATTTCAATCCACGCGCCCCATACGGGGCGCGACAGCCAATGGGAAAAAGACAAAATATCACCTCCCCAATTTCAATCCACGCGCCCCATACGGGGCGCGACTTTCCTGTTTCGATCTTTTGTTTAATATCATCAATATTTCAATCCACGCGCCCCATACGGGGCGCGACATAATCTGTCCTTAATTCTTCCCAATCTGGATTAATTTCAATCCACGCGCCCCATACGGGGCGCGACGTGATTCCTGTTCCTCGGTACGGTTTGCGACATTTATTTCAATCCACGCGCCCCATACGGGGCGCGACGACGGCAAAAAGTGACGCTTTTTGAAAAGTTTTTATTTCAATCCACGCGCCCCATACGGGGCGCGACCGGTCGTCTGAATTTGGTTATTCCTTATCAGTCCATTTCAATCCACGCGCCCCATACGGGGCGCGACTTCTGATGATGCTCCAGCTGTTCAGGTTTTGTCCATTTCAATCCACGCGCCCCATACGGGGCGCGACTTGGCCGTCTGCTGTCTCGCGGCTGATGATGTTTCCATTTCAATCCACGCGCCCCATACGGGGCGCGACAAATAGGGCGCATATTTAGGTTCGGACAAAACCTATTTCAATCCACGCGCCCCATACGGGGCGCGACGTGCAGTCTTATCACCATGAATCACAGATAACGGAATTTCAATCCACGCGCCCCATACGGGGCGCGACGGTTTGCCGTTCTTCGTTTCTTCTTCCAGATGATAATTTCAATCCACGCGCCCCATACGGGGCGCGACCTTGTATGAGACGCAAAAGGTTTTGTCTTATCCGAATTTCAATCCACGCGCCCCATACGGGGCGCGACTGTTCAGCTACAACTTCCTCACGGTGAGTAGAAATTTCAATCCACGCGCCCCATACGGGGCGCGACTATGCGAATCGGTTATTATCGGTGAACAGCTTGAATTTCAATCCACGCGCCCCATACGGGGCGCGACTCAATCCAGATTATAAAATCAGCGAGGAACTACCATTTCAATCCACGCGCCCCATACGGGGCGCGACCCTTGTCTGTGTTCTCGTTGTAGCTGTCAACGAAATTTCAATCCACGCGCCCCATACGGGGCGCGACAAGTTACTTCGGAAAAAGTGAAGCAGACTATGAGAATTTCAATCCACGCGCCCCATACGGGGCGCGACTTTTTCAAGGATTTCGCATGGTAGGCACACAAACATTTCAATCCACGCGCCCCATACGGGGCGCGACATAAGTCCGATTTGAGCCTTGCAGAAGCTAAAAATTTCAATCCACGCGCCCCATACGGGGCGCGACATATACACATAGAAAGGAGCGGACAACATGGCAAAATTTCAATCCACGCGCCCCATACGGGGCGCGACCATAGAACTGCCCCAACCACTCATTCTTCATCTTATTTCAATCCACGCGCCCCATACGGGGCGCGACGACTATCCCGTTGTAGTTTCTACTCACACAAATACAATTTCAATCCACGCGCCCCATACGGGGCGCGACCTAAGCAGATTGCAAGACTATCACAGGGTATCAAGATTTCAATCCACGCGCCCCATACGGGGCGCGACGCTGATTTAGGTAGTGACGCAGGACAAGGAGCATTATTTCAATCCACGCGCCCCATACGGGGCGCGACGTCCTCATAGCTTCTCTTGCGTCCGTTGCTCCGTTATTTCAATCCACGCGCCCCATACGGGGCGCGACGGCTTTGTCAGCAAGGAAGCCATGTGGCGTGATATTTCAATCCACGCGCCCCATACGGGGCGCGACTGGGTGTCCTTCCTCTCAAAGCTCCCCTCTGGATTTCAATCCACGCGCCCCATACGGGGCGCGACGACCAAGCCATTTCAATCCACGCGCCCCATACGGGGCACACCCATCAGGTGATGACCAATTTCAATCCACGCGCCCCATACGGGGCGCGACTCGTCAATGCGCGCCGGAGATTCTGGACCAGGATATTTCAATCCACGCGCCCCATACGGGGCGCGACACCCATCAGTTATGAGACGAAAACGCGCCCCCGGGAGAATTAGCAAATTTCAATCCACGCGCCCCATACGGGGCGCGCGACCGGATCCAAAGATACGGGGCGCGACCGATAGCACCGCCGAGGTTTCAACGATAACGCAATTTCAATCCACGCGCCCCATACGGGGCGCGACGCCGTCATAAAAATTTCATTACGGGGCAGGCAAAGGTATGTTCATTTCAATCCACGCGCCCCATACGGGGCGCGACTTGTCCCGGCTTTTGCGGTTTCTGCGGTTCCGGATATTTCAATCCACGCGCCCCATACGGGGCGCGACAGCAAAAATGCATAATTTATGTTCTGCATTTTTGCAATAACAGACAATCAAAGCATAAAAACCAACAGGAAACGTCGTCTGTCAGAACGTTTTTCTGATAAATCCAGGAACTCAACTTACAAAAGTAGGTGCGAACCTTCCTGACGCGTTCTGTTCGCTTCTCCTTCGCACTAGATCATCAGTGTGTCCTCTGGCAGATACGATTGCTTGCAGCCGAAATGCTCGATCTTCTTTTCATACTGCTTCCCTAAATAGTAAAATCGCAGACTATCCCGCTGGGGATCCATAATCTTACAAAGGGTATTTTGCAGACTGCGGCACTGTGCGGTGTCCAGCAAGCATTCAAATACAGAATTCTGCACTCTTTGCCCGTAATTAACGCACTGCCTGGCGATTTGCCGCAGGCGTTTGCGTCCGGCGGCGTCCTCTGTATTTACATCATAGGTGATCAATACCAGCATAGCCCCTCACTTCCATAAAAACGGCGGATAGTCGTCCAAATCGCCCCGCAGATACCTTGCCAACAAGAGACTCTGCACATAAGGAACCAGACCCCAAGGAAGCTTTTCCTCCAGAAAAGGATGGGTGATCGGCTCCCTTTTGCGCTCCTGCCATTTATGCAAAAAGCTTTTACGTCCTGTGTCCGACAGAAATACCGCACCGCTTTCCCGAAAATCGAAATCCTCTGGCTTAATGATACGATTATTGACCATCGTCAGCACAAAACGATCCGCAAAGCAAGGACGCAGTTCCTCCATCAGATCCAGCGCAAGGGATTCACGTCCCGGACGATCACGGTGCAGAAAACCCACATAGGCATCCAGGCCGACACATTCCAAGGCGGAAGCACAGTCGTGGGCCAGAAGGCTGTACGCAAAGGACAGCATGGCATTGAAAGCGTCCAGCGGCGGTCGGCGGCTGCGCTCACGGAAAAAGAAGGTATCCTTTCCCTGCAGGATCATGTCGTCAAGAACTCTGAAATAGGCAGTGGCGCCGGCGCCCTCCAACCCCCGGAGACTATCCAGCGAGGTTTCTGCCGTGATCTGCGGCAAAAGCCCCTGCAGCTGCTGGGACACCGCTGTAAAGCGGCCGCTGTCAATTCGCATGGCATGATCCCTTCGGGTGCGATCCACACTCCAGCGGGCGTTATAGACCTTGCCCAGAATCATCATTCGGGCCACGCGGCAGCTTTCAGAGGGATCGTCGGCGACCCGATACTGCGTCCGCCGCAACAGCACATTGCCCTGCATTTGTCCGGAGACGCGGGCAAGGAATTGCCCTCTCTGGGTACAAAACGCCAACCCGATTTCCCGCTTGGCGCAAGCACCCATCAGTGCCGGTGAAGCACCGGAATAGGAAAAGGTCACGATGCTTTGCAGCGTGTGCAGCGGATAGCGGGCAACGGCTTCCCCACCCCGGTTGGCCACCACATTTTCACCGTCCAGCGAGAGGTACACATCCTCTGATGTAACGAACAATGTGTTCAAAAGCTGTCTCATGGCGTCTCCTCCAGATGATTCCGCAGATAGTCCGCAATAGATTGCTTCCGCATCAGCTTCGGCAGACAAAGCTCCTTGAGAGAGCAGGCGCTGCAGGCTTTTGTCGGCTTGACCTTCGGCGTCCAGCCACGCTCATACAGAGCGTGCATCTCCTCAAGAAGCGTCCTGACCTCCTGCCGCAGCTCCGGCGTGAATTCCACCTCTGTACGACGGTGCGTCTCACCGTAGTACAGCGCGCCGGTCGGGATCTGGCAGCAGAGCATTTCCTCCAGACACACAGCCTGTCCGCAAAGCTGCAAGGCGTCCGTGGTGTCCTGCTTGGGCTTGCCGCGCTTGTATTCCACCGGATAGGGCTGCCAAAGGCCATCCCTCCCTTTCAGCGGAATCCCTACGCCGCTGCGGTGGAATTCCAGCACGTCACAGGCACCGGAAACCCCTAAGGTCGGGGAGAATATCCGCATATCCCGCGTAATGAGCAGGTCGCCGCGGCTCTCGGTGAAGTCCTTATCGTGGGCCCACTCGTGGAGGATCGTACCGTCTGTGGTACGGTAATTCTCCGCCCATTGATTTTCGATATGGATCAGCGCCCATTGTCTGCGGCAGAATTTGAAGTGCTGCAAACCGGAGAGCTGAAGAAAGCGCTCCTCCGGATAGATCACCCCAGCCGTGTGCAGGTAACGCCGGCGGGGAGAGCCGCCTCGTCCACCGTAACGGTGTAGTCTTCATAGCTTCTGGGGGCGGTAACGTTGTCCTTATGAGCTGCCTTCACCAGATCAAACAGCTTATGGGCCGGAGCGCAGCCCAACTCGGAATCATGCTTGAACACGATCAGCTCACGCACAGCCATCTTGCCGCGGGCGGCAGAGTGGTCATTTTCAAACATATTCAGGATAGCTGTCCACAGCAGGTTCAGGTCATCCTCGGAGAATCCGGTAGTCTTGCGGGCCAGGTTGGCGGAGATATATCCCTCCACCCGGTACAGGCCGTAGGGTACAATGTACTTGCGGCCCATTTCGGTGCCCTTCTTCTCCGCGTCCGCCTCCGTGGTGATGGCCACACGGGTGATGGTAACCTCCTGCGGCATGATGGGGTCAACGCTGCGGGCAAAGCCCAGCTGCACCGGCCCGCGCACCTGTCCGCAGTTCAGCGCACCCTTGACGAAGGTGGTCATGACCGCGCCGAAGGTGCGGATATCGTAGAAATTCCGGCACATAAAGTCCCGCAGCTTTTCGTCCAGATGCTCGTCCTTCTTCTTGGCATCCTTCAGCTTGTCCGCGTCCACGCCCACAAAGGCGCAGGCTTCCTTGTCACTGGTGTTCAGCGGTACGCCGTCCTTGATGTAGATACGATAGCCTGTCTCCCCTTCCTTTGCCATCTCCACATAGTTGCGGATCTTTCGCTTCAGGCAGACGTCCGTCACCAGCCCGTAGCCGGTCTCTGGGTCTATGCGGGGCATGTTGCCTGCGTCGGGGTCACCGTTGGGATTTCCGTTCTCTACGTCGAAAAACACCACAAATTCATACCGGTTCTTGATAGGCTCAGACATTTTCATTCTCCTCCTTTTTCGTATACCGCTTCTGTGTCTGGTGATAGTAGCCAAGGTCGAAGGAGCCCTGCTGGGCCAGCGTCATACGGGCAGGATAGCTCTCGCCCAGCAATCCCTTCAACACAGTGACCTGTTTATCGAAATAGACTCTCTGTCCGGGCTCCAGCTTCCGCAGATGCTTCTGATAGAGATTGTTCAGCACCGGGAAGATGCTGGCAGGCATAGTCGCTGCCGAGTTGAAATACTTGTCCTTGATGGTCGCGTTGATACCGGGATTTGCCGCCTGCTGCGCCGATTCATAAACGGAGAACAACCGGCCCAGCGTGTAAGGAATGTTGGTGCTGGCTTCGTTGAGACTCACAGTCAAAACCTCCTCTGGACAGTCCGTATGTGGATTTTTTAGATAATACGCCTTGATGATGGCCGCGCGGCCCCATGTGATGTTCCGCTCCGCACGAATACGGAGCATGACAGCCTCCAGCAGCGACGCCGGGTACAGCCCGCCGGAAAAGATGGCCCGTGCCGTGGCTCCTGCCATGGCCGGTGAAGGAGACTTATCCTTGGAATTTGGATTCACCGTTTCCCGCAGCAGCGCCCACAGGGACAGCACACCGGGCTTAGCGTTTGCAGGCCTCACGATCTCCAGCCGCTCATAGTGGGCATTGACGTTCTGCATCAGCCTGCCGAAGCTGTCCCGCAGAAAGAATCGGACAGAGAGCCGGGCCGCGTTAGGCGCCAGCCCCAGAATGTAAAAGGTGCGGTCCGGATCCACGCCCAGGTCCGTGCTCGGCAGACCCTTTGCCAGATTTTTCAAGGCAGCCTGCAGATCCTTTTCCGATAAGCCTGATGGCATATTGCCGGACATGAACGCCATAAACAGATCAGGATAAGCAGGCTCTGCGCCCTCTGCCCAACAGACAATGGTGGTATCGCCGATGACCTGCACATTGTTCCTTTTCGCCAGCAGATGGTTCAAGGCGGCAGTGTAGGCAAATGCTGCATACTTGCCTACCGGTGCGTTGTAGCTTTGCTCCCGCCCATAAGAGCAAAAGGCGTGCGCATTGAACGCCACCAGCGTTGCGCCGCTGGACTGGGCATCCCGTACACCCTTGATGGTGGGATGGGTGGCGGCAATCTCATCCTCGCGGCCTGTGACAAGGCACTGCATCCGCACGGCGTCCTCGCCCGCACCGTCCCGATACCGCTGCCACGCCTCGCGGATGGCGGTATCCTCATGTGAATAGCGGCCGTCCACCCGAAGCAGCAGATTCCCACCTGCGGTAACTGCCTCATACTGTCCGGACAAGGCGGGATGTTCCATCGCCTTATCCGGCTGCCAAGTATCGAAGAACGTCAGAATTGCCTTGGCAATGGGCGAATCCACGCCATCCAATACGGTATGGTGCAGACTTGCGGCAGCGCGAAAGCAATCCTGGCTGCGCTTCGGCTTTCCCTTTTGGTCAACGCCCAGCAGATAGGTTGAGTTGTCCCACAGGAAGTTGGAAGCAATGCCAACGGTACGCTTTACCGGTGCAGGTAGATTTCTGATAGTCTGCGGCATCTGCGCCTTTCCCTTTTCGGATGGCTGTTGAATATTGATTATTTGCGTCACCTGGCCGTCTTTATCCAGACACAGGGCGAAGCTGATCTTTGCCGGGCTCCATCCGGGAGCGGCGATCTCGCCGCGATGGAGGAGATCCTCGTAATACTGCGTCAGCGCTTGCAGAATCATTCCCTCACCTCCTCACTGTTCCATGGCGGCACAACCATCACGCCGTCCGTCAGACTGGCCCGGAAGAACCGGGGCGTGATGTTCCGGGAATCGGTGTAGTCCATATCCAGCAGGATCCAGCCCAGATCACGGACACCCTCCAGCTCCTTCGGACAGGGCGGCAGCTCCGTGCAGCGGCGAAAATGGGCCGGAAACTCCCTTGTGCCGAAATAGGGCATACTGTAGCACTGGCCCCGTTCCAGGCGACGCCTGATGATGTCCTGAAACTTTCCGGCGTTGTCACCGGGAGCAGCGTTCTCCGTCAGGTCGAAATGGGCGTCAATCACATAGTGCACGTCCCGCAGCACCATGGCCGCCCGCTGCTGGATGCTTTCCGGCGTGGCTAAATACAGCTCTCCTTGCCCTTTCTCCATAACGGTTTTTACCTTGCGGGCGCTGATGGTATCCTTCACCTCGTTGCGGCGAATGTTGGTGAAGCGAATGGGGCTGCATACATGGATGCGGTCGATGCGCCATCGCAGACCGGGGTGCCAGTAAATACTTTCCAGCAGCCCGCGGGCTGCCGACGGCGTCATGGTATCGTAGCTCACATGCTCAACCTTGAACTCAGGCCGCGAAAAAAGCGCGTAGTCGCCCCACACTTCCACTTGTATTGCCATAAGGTCACTCCTTTCGTTTATTATTTAAATAGATCATAAGCTATTCCTTCGGAAAAGTCAATACGCAAATTCATAATATTGGGAAGTTAAATAAAAAAAATAAACGAGTTGACAGATCATGTTTTTTTTGGTATAGTCCCAACGTCACTGGATGCAGTGTGGATTGAAATATAATATTGGGCAGTTACCGTATCAGGCAGAAGGACGGGTAGGCCGTCCTTCTGCCATTTTTCAGATAAACTCCGCCTTGCCTGTCTCCGGCTCCAGAGACAGGCCCATGGTCTCGCTGTACAGCGTCAGATCTGTCAAAATGGCACTGTCCTCGTCCAATACGGGAACCTCCCGCGCCGTCAGCAGCGCACCTGCATTGTACAGCGCCTGATAATGCTTATCATATACAGAAACGGCATAACGGCCCAGCTTACGGTACAGGTCCCTGGAGCACTCGCCGTCCTGCAGACGCCGGAGTAAAGCCGTGCCTTCACCATAAGGAATGTAGATGGTATATGTATTCCGGTCGATGAGATGGAACTTCTCTGCTACTGTGCGGAACGGAAATTCACAGCCCCCGATTCCCTGCGTGAATGCCTCGATAACACCCTGCCGGTCCAGCGCATCGCCGCTCAGATCGCGCAGACTGCAAAAGTACCGAGTCATCGTCTCAGGCGCGGCAGGGTCGCGATCCTCTTTCAGCGCTTCTCTGGCTGCGCCGACGGCGGCCTGGAACAATTGCGGCGGCAGCTCAGTCCGCTCAAAAATCGTGACAAAGCTCTCGTCCGCAGGACGTTTTCCCTCACGGTTGCAGCGCCCCGCCGCCTGCATGACGGAATCCAGCCCCGCCAATTCCCGGTAGACGGCAGGAAAATCCACATCCACACCCGCCTCGATCAGCGATGTGGATACCACCCGGCATGGTTCCCCCCTTCTTAACCGTTCTTTGATCTTATCAAGCAGCACCTGTCGTTGAGCGGGGACCATCAACGTGGACAGATGATAGCTGCCCTCCTGCGGCAGCAATGCGTATATGCTCTGGGCAGCCTTACGGCTGTTGACGATACAGAGGACTTGCCGCTGCTCACTCAGCCGCTCTGCCAGCACTTCGTCAGTCATCGTTCCGGAGTGTTGGAAGGTCACGCGGCGGAAGCGGTCATACAGTGCTGCCGTTTGCGGGCAGAGCTCTGTCACGGGGCAGTCTGGCGCGTAGGTGCGCAGCAGGTCATCCAAAGATGGCTGCGTTGCCGTACAAAGCACCACCGTTGAGCAAAATTGCTCCGCCAGCGAAGCCATGGCAGCCACACAGGGCCGCAAATGCGCCAAAGGCAGCATCTGTGCCTCGTCGAAAATAATGACGCTGTTGGCAAGGTTGTGCAGCTTGCGGCACCGGGAGGAACGGGCGGCGTACATGGACTCAAAGAACTGCACCGCCGTGGTGACCACCACAGGCATGTCCCAATTCTCCGTGGCCAGCGCTTTCCGGACGGCCTCCGCCGACGCGCCGTCGGAGAGATCAAACTGCACGCCGGAATGGTGCTCCAGCACATTGCCGCTCCCCAGAATATCCCGGAACACCCGGGCATTCTGGTCGATGATGGAGGTATATGGGATGACGTAAATCACCCGCTGCATCCCATGTTCCGCCGCATGCCGCAGTGCAAAGGCCAGCGACGCCACCGTCTTTCCCCCACCGGTGGGGACGGTCAGTGTGTAAACGCCTTTTGGCTTACTTCCCGCCTCTATACAGGTGTTCAGTATCTCGCAGCGCAGCCGATTCAACTCCGTCCTGGGCTGCTGCCACGGCTTGATATACGCTTGCAGCCGCGCCAGCAGCGTAGGGATATCATCGTATCCGCCCCGCCCGCGTTCGCCGTTCATGAACCGCTCCGTATCCAGAAAATCGGCGTCCACCAGGCAGGAATAGAGCATTCGCGTCCAGAATGAAGCCTGTAGGGGATCCAACCCTTGCGTCGCCAGGACCGTCGGCGGAGGCAGTGCCGCGCCGCTTTCTCCGCAGCGCTCCAGATACCGTTCCTCGCGTCCCTTCAGCATCCGGCCATAGAATGTTCCATCAGCCTTCCGGGCTGTCCGCATATTGCCGAAGTCCGGCAGTCCGCCGTGATGTCCCGCCACGCATGCGGAAGCATAGCGGTTTCCCCGCATGGCGCAGGCCATCGCACCCGCTGTGGCGTGGTCAACTGTGGGTCCGTCGTTCAGCAGATGATCCTGAAAGGCATCCGTGCATTTACCGATGTCGTGGGACAGTCCCGCCAGTTCCCCGTCGGCTTCCGCTCCGAATGCCGCCGCGAATTCGCGGCATAGTTCAGCTGTTCCCGTCAGGTGCTGGGCAACCGTCTGATACTCCTTACGGCCATTCGCATTTTCCCGGACATGTGCGTAATACTGCAAATCCATCACCCTTTCATGGACATTTCTCTCTCAAAATAACAAAAAACAGCCCTGCGGAAAGCACAGGGCTGTTGGATAGCGCGGCTGGTAATTGGCCCTGTCGCAGTTTCTATCGCATACATTATATATCTGTCTGCGGATAAAGTCAAACAAAATACGCCATTATAGAGGATTTTTCGCTGTGAGCCCCCGATTGTACATGCGGCGGCTCTGTTTTCAACCTTTCCGCACACCTTCCGTAGTCAATTTCCGATAGGTTTTCATGATGATAACTGCTGAGATGATAAGAGCATCATACTGCCCCCTTGCGCAGATTTTTGATCCTGTGCAAGGGGGCAGTTGCTCTTGTTTATCGGCTTGACTTGCGCTGCCTTCAGCGACCGGCAGACTCCTCGGCGATCTTTTTGGTAACTTCCTCGTCGGAGAGGTAGGCGCTGGGAGCAGGCTCCACGCCGCGGGCCCACTCAATCCAGTTGACCACATAGAAGGACACCGTGCTGACCAGGCAGCCCGCCACCACGGGCATCAGGAACATCCAGGTGCCGCCGCCGCCCACGATCTGCCATACCACAAAGGCGACCGTACCGCAGATAATGGACACGACGCCGGAGTTCTTGGTGGCCTTGGGCACTGCCAGGCCCAGGCCATAGGCCGCGAAGGGACCGGCGCAGCGGATACCGAAGGCGAAGGTGTTCATGGCCACGATGGACACGTTGGCCAGAGAGATCAGAATAGCCACCACAGCGGACAGCACGTTGCAGGCGCGGGTGTAGAAAATAGTCTGCTTGTCCGTCAGCTTTTTCTTGCCGCCCAGGCCGGTGTACAGGTCGTTGATGATCATGGTAGACATGCACAGCAGGTTGGAGTCGGCAGAGGACATGGTGGCGCAGATAATGGCGGCGGAGATCAGACCCGTCACCACGCCGGGCGCATAGTGGCCGGTGACGATCATCATGGCGTTGCTGCCACTCACCGCCAGACCGGGCAGCTGATCCCGCAGAGCAAAGGCAGCCAGGCCCAGCAGCGTGGGAAAGATGGACATGGCGGCCATCAGGATGGCGGACAGGAAGGACGCGTTTCTGGCGGTCCTTTCATCCTTAGCCGTCTCGAAGCGGGAGACCATCTCAGGACCGGCCAGGAAGGTGCAGAAGTAGTTGAAGATATAGCCGATGATGGAGGCCCAGCCGATCTGGGTCAGATTCAGCTTCTCACCGGGCAGTGCGGCGGAAATGGCGTTCCAGCCGCCGGCGTGGTTCAGCACAATGGGGGTGGCGATGGCCAGGCCCACCAGGATGATGCCGAATTGCAGCAGATCGGAGATCTGGTCGGCGATCATGCCGCCCATGGTGGTATAGAGAATGATGACCACACCCGCGAAGATCAGGCACACGTTCAGGGGAATGGACGGAATCAGGGCGTTGATGACGCCGCCGGAAGCGGCGATCTGCGAGGAGGTCAGGCAGAACAGCGACAGCACGGACAGAATCGCCGTGAAGTTGCTGGAGAACTTGCCGAACCGACGGCCCACCACCTCGGGGATGGTCACGGCCATGGTTTTGCGGATCTTAGGTGCAAAATAGGACAGAGGAATCATGGCGATGGACGCCGCCAGGACGTACCAAACAGCGCTGACGCCCCAGTCGCCGAAGGCCTTCTGGGCCAGGCCCGTGGTGCAGCCGCCGCCGATATTGTTGGCGGACAGGGAGAATGCTACCATGAACAGGCCCATGCGGCGGCCGGCCACCATGTAGTCCTTGGCATTCTTGATCTGGACCTTGCTGACAACGGCGCCCACAACCAGCATGCCCACCAGATAAGCAACAACAATAATCAGGGGCAGGATTTGAATTTCCATATGCATTTCTCCTTCTATATTTTCGGACCATACCGGGTACTTCACTACTTTATACAAAAAATGCACCGTATGCAACAAAAATCTCATCAATTTATGAACTTTCTGTGACTTTCACAAAATATGTCCACTTTCCTCGCTCAAAATGCACAAAAACGCAGAAGTTTACATTTTTTCATTATAAATTGCAAATGATGCTGCCATATGCTGAGGTTATATCAAAAAAATACCGGCCCCGCCATACGGGGCCGGTGAGCGATTATTGGGGAATGGTCTGGACAATACCGCGGGCACAGTCCACAGACACCAGGGTGCCGTCCTTCAGGCGGCGGGTAGCGTCGGAGGCGGCCACGATAACGGGTTTGTTCAGCAGCAGGCCCACCGTGGCCGTGTGGCAGTCGGCGCTGGCCTCCTCGCTGACAATGGCGGCGGCCTGGCGCAGCCAAGGCACCACATCGTTATTGGTGTAGGGTACCACCAGCACGTCACCGGGATGGAACTTCTCCGGAATCTCCTCCAGGGTCCGGCAGATGCACAGGGGACCGGAAGCGGTCTGGCTGCCGATGCCGATGGCGTTGACCAGGGCGCCGCCTACCTGGGCGATGCGGATCATATTGGTGGTGCCGGAAATGCCCACAGGAACACCGGCGGTGACCACCACCAGATCGCCATGCTTTACCAGGCCCGCCTCCTGGGCGGACTGGATCGCCAGATCCACCAGCTGGTCCGTGCTGCTGGCCCGGGGCATGGTGATGGGTACCAGACCCCAGTACAGGGCCATCTGGCGCTGGACCTGGGGGTCCAGCAGAAGGGCCACCACCGTGGCGGCGGGGCGGAAACGGCTGACCATCTGGGCAGTGATGCCCCGCTGGCTGACGGTGAGGATGGCGTCGGCACCGATATCCTCCGCCGTGGTGCAGGCGGCGTGAGCCGTGGCGGCGGTGATGGACAGCCGGGTGCGCTTGGGCGTCTTGGTGGGACAGATGCGGTCGATGTTGCTCTCGGTTTTCCGGGCGATGGCGTCCATGGTCTGAACGGCCTCCACCGGGTACTTCCCTGCCGCCGTTTCGCCGGAAAGCATAATGGCGCTGGTGCCGTCGTAAATGGCATTGGCCACATCGGTGATCTCCGCACGGGTGGGACGGGGGTTCTCGATCATGGAATCCAGCATCTGGGTGGCAGTGATCACAGGCTTTCCGGCGGCCACACACTGGGCAATGATGCTCTTTTGAATGGCGGGGATCTCCGTAAAGTCGATCTCCACGCCCATATCGCCCCGGGCCACCATGATACCGTCGGCCACGGACAGGATATCCACCAGGTTGCTGACGCCTTCCTGATTTTCGATCTTGGCAATGATGCGGATCTTGGAGTGGTTCTTATCCAGAATGTGCCGGATCTCCCGGACATCGGCGGCGGAACGGACAAAGCTGGCGGCAATGAAATCGAAGCCCTGGCGGATGCCAAAAAGAATATCCTCCCGGTCCCGCTGGCTCATGTACGGCATGGACAGGGATACGCCAGGGACGTTGACGCCCTTTTTGTCCTTCATAACGCCGTCATTTTCCACCCGGCAGCGAATCTCGCGGGCAGTGGTCTCCAGCACCGTCAGCCGTACCAGACCGTCATCCAGCAGGATGGTGTTGCCTGGCTTCACATCCTGGGGCAGATCGGCATAGGTAATGGAGCAGCGGGTCTCGTCGCCGGGAACATCGTCGGTAGTCAGAGTGAAGCTCTGGCCGGTTTTCAGGTGAACAGGGCCGTTCTGAAAGGTCCGCAGCCGCACCTCCGGCCCCTTGGTGTCCAGCATAGCGGCCACCGGCAGATGAAGCTCCTCCCGCAGAGCTGTCAGCGCCTCCAGACGGCGCTGGTGCTCGTCATAGCTGCCGTGGGAAAAGTTGAACCGGGCCACGTTCATCCCCGCCTGAATCATCTGCCGCAGAACGCCCTGGCCATCAGTGGCCGGGCCCAGGGTGCATACGATTTTTGTCTTTCTCATAGTTTTCCCTTCCCTCTTTGTGTGGAAAATCAGAAAATACGCCCCCCTGCGGGCCGGTGGGGTACACAGGGGGGCGCGGATGGTTCTGCTCTTAGAATGCCTTGCCGTCGCAGCCCAGAACGTCCACGATCTTGTGGGTCACCAGCTCCTTGATGGCCTGGCGTGCGGGCTTCAGATACTGACGGGGGTCAAAGTCTGCCGGATGCAGGGCAAAGTGCTCCCGGATGGAGGCGGTCATGGCCAGACGCAGGTCGGAGTCGATGTTGATCTTGCACACGGACAGAGACGCGGCCTTGCGCAGCTGATCCTCGGGCACGCCGATGGCGCCGGGCATATTGCCGCCGTACTGGTTCACCTTGGCCACCAGATCCTGGGGAACGGAAGAAGAACCGTGCAGCACAATGGGGAAGCCGGGCAGACGGCGGGAGACCTCCTCCAGCACGTCGAAGCGCAGCTGGGGCTTGGTGCCGGGCTTGAACTTGTAAGCGCCGTGGCTGGTGCCGATGGCGATGGCCAGAGAGTCGCAGCCGGTCTTGGACACAAACTCCTCCACCTCCTCGGGGCGGGTATAGGAGGAATCCTCGGCGGACACGTTGACTTCATCCTCGATGCCGGCCAGGGTACCCAGCTCGGCCTCCACCACCACGCCGTGGTCGTGAGCATATTCCACCACCTGGCGGGTCAGGGCGATGTTCTCGGCAAAGGGCTTGGAGGAGGCGTCGATCATCACGGAGGTGAAGCCGTCGTCGATGCAGGACTTGCACAGCTCAAAGCTGTCGCCGTGGTCCAGATGCAGCACAATGGGCAGGCCCGTCTCAATAACGGCGGCCTCCACCAGCTTCTTCAGATAGGTGCGGTTGGCATAGGCGCGCGCGCCCTTGGACACCTGCAGGATCAGGGGGGCCTTCAGCTCAGCGGCGGCCTCGGTAATCCCCTGAATGATCTCCATGTTGTTGACGTTGAAGGCACCGATGGCGTAACCGCCGTTGTAAGCCTTCTCGAACATTTCCTTGGAAGTAACCAGTGGCATAATAAATCGCTCCTTTTGAAAAATTGGTCTTGACTTGTATGGAATGATTGGGATATGATGTATATATGTATTGTACCACATTTTTTTCTTTTTGCAAGCCCCAACGGTTTACTTTATCCATCCTCTGTGATAAAATATTCCGCATGGCAAGAAAAATCTACTGGGAGGTAGTCAATCATGAAAGAATTAAAGGGTGCCTGTATCATCGGTCAGTCCGGTGGGCCTACGTCTGTGATCAACGCCAGCGCTTACGGCGTCATTGACACGGCCCTGAAATCCGGCGTCATCACCCAGGTGCTGGGCGCGGAGCACGGCATCAAGGGCGTTCTCAGCGATCGCCTGTTCGACATGGGTCTGGAGGATCCCGAGGAGCTGCGTCTGCTGAAGTACACCCCCTCCTCCGCCCTGGGCTCCTGCCGCTACAAGATCGCGGACCCCGAGGTGGACGATACCGATTATCGCCGCATCCTGGAGGTGTTCAAGAAGCACAACGTCCGCTACTTCTTCTATAACGGCGGCAACGACTCCATGGATACCTGCAATAAGATCAATCAGTACATGCAGTCCGTGGGCTACGAGTGCCGGGTCATGGGTGTACCCAAGACCATCGACAACGATCTGTTCGGCACCGACCACTGCCCCGGCTTCGGCTCTGCCGCCAAGTATATCGCCACCTCCATGATGGAAGTAAACCTGGACGCCCATGTGTACGACACCGGTATGATCGTGGTGATGGAGATCATGGGCCGCCATGCCGGCTGGCTGGCCGCTTCCGCTGCCCTGGCCAGTGAATACGGCGCAGGCCCCGATCTGATCTATCTGCCCGAAGTGGACTTCAGCATGCCCAAGTTCATTGAGGATGTCAAGCGTGTATACGCCGAAAAGGGCTACTGCATCGTGGCTGTGTCCGAGGGTATCCACTATGAGGACGGCGGCTTTGTGTCTGAGGCCAAGGTGGCCGCTACCGACGGCTTCGGCCACGCCCAGCTGGGTGGCCTGGCTGCCATGCTGGCCCAGGTGGTCAAGGAGGAGACCGGCGCCAAGGTCCGCGGCATCGAGCTGAACCTGCTGCAGCGCTGCGGCGCACATCTGGCTTCCGAGACGGATATTGAGGAATCCTATATGGCCGGTAAGGCAGCCGTGGAAAATGCCATCAACGGCATCAACGGCCGCATGATCGGCTTCGAGCGCGGTGTCCGGGACGGCAAGTACGCCTGCAAGACCAAGCTGATCCCCCTGATGGAGGTTGCCAACACCGAGAAGAAGCTGCCCCGCAGCTGGATCAACGAAGAAGGCAACGGCGTAAACCACCAGTTTGTGGAATACGCGCTGCCCCTGATCCAGGGTGAACCGGACCTGCCCAAGGTGGACTCCCTGCCTCGCTTCGCCCATCTGAAGAAGATCCTGGCAAAATAAAAATACGCTAAAAAATCCGTCTCCGGCCACAAGCCGGAGGCGGATTTTTTCGTCTCGATATGTAAAGTGATTTTGCATTACAGCTTTGTCAAATGCGCACCTGCGGCCTTCAGCATGAGCTTTTTGGTGCCCACCCGGTCGAAGGCCACCTCCACCAGAGCATCTCCGCCCATGGGGCGCACGCTGAGTACCATCCCCTGGCCAAAGGCGCTGTGCCGGACACCGTCGCCGGGCTGCAATTGCAGCAGCGGAGCGGAGGACACCGCCGGACGCACCGGGTACTCCGGCTTAGGCATAGTCCGGGTCTCCGGCTGCGACGCATAGCGAGGCGTATCGCCGAAGTCGTCGTCCCACCGGGATGCGGGACGCGGCTCGGGCTTCCCCAGCCACTCCATGTTCTCCTCCGGGATCTCCTTCAGGAATCGGGAGGGCATACAGGGGGTGGTGCGGCCAAACAGCATCCGCTGACGGGCATTGGTCAGAGTCAGCTTCTCCTTGGCCCGGGTCATGGCCACATAGCACAGCCGCCGCTCCTCCTCCATTTCCTCCGGCTCACCCATGGCGCGATTGCCCGGGAAAAGTCCGTCCTCCATGCCCACCACGAATACGCTGGGAAACTCCAGGCCTTTGGCGCTGTGCATGGTCATCAGAGTCACGCAGTTGTCCCCGGCCTCCTGGCCGTCCAGGTCTGTGTACAGAGCAACCTCGTCCAAAAAGCCCGACAGGGTGGGGTCCTCGGGATCGTTCTCCAGAAACGCCTGGATACTGGAGCTGAGCTCCTCTACGTTTTCCAGGCGGCCCCGGCTCTCCGCATCCTCCTTTTCCTGGAGCATGGCTACATAGCCGCTGCGGCGGCACACATAATCATAAAACTCCACCAGGCCCATTTCATCCGACTGGCGGCGCATTTCGTCTATCATTGCTGTAAAGCCGATTAACTTGCCAGCAGCTGATTTCAATTGGGGATAGTCCCCTGCCCGGCGCAGGACCTCCATCAGCGTCAGGCCCCCCTCCGTGGCGATGGCCTGGGCCTTGTCCATGGTAGCCGCGCCGATCTTCCGGGCGGGAATATTGACGATGCGGCGCAGCCGCAGATCGTCGGCAGGGTTGTTGATGATGCACAGATATGCCAGCATATCCTTGACCTCGGCCCGGTCAAAGAACTTTGTGCCGCCAATAATCTTATAGGGCACACCATTGCGCTTGAAGGCATATTCCAGTGCGTTGGACTGGGCATTCATACGGTACAGCACGGCGTTTTCTTTCCAGTCCACGCCCCGTCGGTAGTTCATCATGATCTGTCCCACCACATAGTTGGCCTCATCCCCCTCGTTGAAGCAGGTTTTGACGGTAACCGCCTCCCCTGCGCCGTTCTCGGTCCACAGGGTCTTGCCTTTTCGGCCCACGTTGTGGCGGATCACGGCGTTGGCGGCATCCAGAATGTTCTGTGTGGAGCGGTAATTCTGCTCCAGACGGATGGTCCTGGCCCCGGCGTACTGCTTTTCAAAGCTGAGGATGTTCTCGATGTTGGCGCCCCGGAAACGGTAAATGCTCTGGTCGTCGTCACCCACCACGCAGATGTTCTTCCTTCCTCCGGCCAGAAGGCTGGCCAGCATATACTGCATGTGGTTGGTATCCTGGTACTCGTCGATAAGGACGTAGCGGAACTTATTCCGGTAGTACTCCAGGGTCTGGCGGTCCGATTGCAGCAGCTCCACTGTGTGAAGGATGATGTCGTCAAAGTCCAGGGCGTTGGCGTCCCGCAGACGGCGGTTATAGGCAGCATAGACCCGGCCCATCCGTACCCGGCGCCAGTCCCCCCGCTGCTCCCACAGCTGGCTGAACTCCTCGGGCATCATCATGGCGTCCTTGGCATTGGAGATCACAGACAGTACCTCCCGCACCGAAGGTCTTTTCCTCCAGTCCCATCTCCTTGAGAATATCCTTGATGACCCGCTTGCTGTCGTCGGTATCGTAAATGGTAAAGCTTCGGTCAAAGCCGATCTTATCAATATCCCGACGCAGAATCCGGACGCAGGCAGAGTGGAATGTGGCGGCCCAGACGTCCCGGGCCTCCTCCCCCAGCATCCGCTCCAGCCGGTCCTTCAGTTCATTGGCGGCCTTGTTGGTGAAGGTGATGGCCAGTACCTCCCAGGGCCGGGCAGGCTCCACAGCGCACAGATACTGCATCAGCGGCCGCTGCTCCGGGTCCGGGGCGGCAGCGTACTGCTCCAGAAACTCCACCTCATCCTGGGAAATGGGCAGCGGTATCTCCTCCGTGTCACTGCCCCGGCCATAGCGCAGGAGGTTCGCTACCCGGTTGATCAGCACCGTGGTCTTGCCGGAGCCGGCTCCCGCCAGCAGCAGCAGCGGCCCCTCTGTCGTCAGCACACCCTCCAGCTGCCGGGGATTCAGGTGCGCATAATCTGTGGCAATGGCCCGTCGGCGGGCCGCAGCAAAGCGTTTTTCCAAGTCGTTCATGATGGTCCTTCCCCTGTCTTGTTTTCTCGTCCTCCATTTTAATACAAAATCCGACGCCGGTCAACCGGCTGTCGAATTTTGTAGAATTTTTGTTCGATTCTACTTGACAAGAACGTTCGTTCGACTTATAATGCGAATAGAACAAATGTTTTGGAGGGCTTACCCATGACGACCTTTGGATTTATTATAATGCTGCTGGGCGCTGGTGCGTTTTCTGCGGGCGTGGTCCGTCTGGCAGACTGGATCGACCAGCCCCATCCCCGCCGCCGCACCGCCTGAGGACATTGGCCATGGAACTGCTGGATAAGCTGGCCATCCTGGCCGATGCGGCTAAATATGATGCAGCCTGCACCTCCAGCGGCGTTCGCCGGGGCTCCCGCCCGGGTATGATCGGCAACACCACCTCCTCTGTAGCGGGTTGCTGCCACAGCTTTTCCGCCGACGGGCGATGTATCACCCTGCTGAAGGTTCTGATGACCAATCGCTGCGTGTACGACTGCAAATACTGTGTCAATCGCCGCTCTCACGACACACGGCGAGCCGCCTTTACGCCCCGGGAGCTGGCGGAACTGACCATTGAATTTTACCGGCGCAATTATATTGAGGGGCTGTTCCTCTCCTCTGGTGTGCTTCGCAGCCCGGACTACACAACCGAACAGATGATCGAATGTCTCCGGCTGCTGCGGCAGGAATACCGGTTCAACGGGTATATCCATGCCAAAGCCATCCCCGGCACATCGCCGGAGCTGGTGCAGCGGCTGGGGCTCTTGGCAGACCGGCTCAGCGTTAACATCGAGCTCCCCTCTCAGAAGGGCTTGCAAACGCTGGCCCCGGATAAGAGCAAGCAGGCCATTCTGCGGCCCATGGCGCTGATTCGGGACCAGGCTGCCCAGAGCAAGGCAGAGCTGGTAAAGTACAAGCACGCTTCGGTCTTTGCCCCGGCGGGTCAGAGCACCCAGCTCATCGTGGGAGCCACCCGGGACACGGACCGGCACATCCTGCACCTGACGGAGTCTCTGTATCAGAAGTATCGTCTCAAACGCGTGTTCTACTCCGCTTATGTTCCGGTAGTGGAGAACACCCTGCTCCCGTCTCTGGATACCAAACCGCCCCTGCTGCGGGAACACCGGCTGTATCAAGCCGACTGGCTTCTGCGCTTTTACGGCTTCAGGGCCCAGGAGCTGCTGGATGAAGCCCATCCGGACTTCAATCCCCTGCTGGATCCCAAGTGTCACTGGGCCCTATGCCATCTGGAGCGGTTCCCGGTGGAGGTTCGCAAGGCAGAGCCGGAAACGCTGCTGCGGGTGCCGGGTATCGGCCCGATCAGCGCCCGTCGCATTGTCACCGCCCGGCGGCACGCCGTCCTGCGGATGGAGGACTTGCCCAAGCTGGGCGTAGTGCTGAAACGCGCACAGTTTTTCATCACCTGCGGCGGCCGCATGCGCACGGGGCTGCACTTCTCCGCCTCTACCCTTTCCCGGCAGCTGGAGGCTATGGAACGAGGTCAGCTCCCGGCAGAGGAATGCCGGCAGCTGTCGCTGTTCGATGCGGGATAAGACCATGGAAGATGTGATTTTTCAATACGACGGAAGCTTTCAGGGCTTTCTGTGCTGCGTGTTCGACAGCTATTTCCATAAAGAATTCCCCATCGCCTTTTGCAGCGATGAGGAATGTGTTTCCCTGTATCCCGTGCGGGTGGTAATCACACGGCAGGACCATAGCCAGCGGGTATATGCCAGTCTGGAGCGTCTTTCCAAAACGGCGCTGCGGGTTCTGCGCCGAGCGTGGCTGACCTGCATGGAGGACAAGGAACTCCGTCTGTATGCCTTCATCCGTAAGCTCTATGACCAGGGCCCAGGATTTATGCACAGCAAGGCGGACGACGTGTACTATCCCATTGCCTGTGCCCTGCGGCATCTAAGCGGTGAGCTGGAAAAGCTCCGTGGCTTCGTACGGTTTTCAGACTACAACGGCGTTTTAGGCGGCGAAATCGAGCCCAAAAACCGGGTGCTTCCCCTGCTGGCTGGCCACTTTTGCAGCCGCATGGCCGGAGAGTCTTTTTTTCTGTATGACCGCACCCACGGCGAGCTGCTGCTGTACGCCAAGGGCCAGCGGCGCATTGTTCCGGTAGACCATCTGACGCTGGATCTGCCCAGTCGGGAAGAACTTCAATACCGTGCCTTGTGGAAGGAATTTTTCAACACTGTGTCCATCCGGGAGCGTATCAATCCTCGTTGCCAGAACATATTTCTTCCTAAGCGCTACCGTGGGACCATGACAGAGTTTCTGCCGACGGACTATGAGCAATTCAGTCGTCCAGCAGCTTCCGCAGATTTGCCAGCCCACGGCGCTCCAGCCGCGATACCTGCACCTGGGATACTCCCAGGATCCGGGCCGTCTGCTCCTGAGTCAGCCCCTTAAAAAAACGCAGCAGAATGGTCATCTTTTCCCGTTCCGGCAAAGCGTCGATGGCTTCCCGCAGGGCAATGCGCTCCACCATGCTTTCCTCCGGGCTGTCGGTACCCAAGGTAGATTCCAGGGTCAGTCCTTCCGCCGTTTCCTGCTGCAAGGATTCCGGCACACCGGTGGCCAGCTCCACACTGGCAATTTCCTCCGGTGTCAGGCCCGTCTCCTCCGACAGCTCCGACAGGCGCGGGTCCCGGCCCAGCCGGTACCGCAGCCGCTCCCGGGCGGCGGACAGGGCCTGTCCCTTTTCGCGGATGCTGCGCCCTACCTTAATGGCTCCGTCGTCCCGTAGAAAACGCCGTATCTCTCCAGCGATTTTCGGAACGGCATAGGTGGAAAACTGCGTTCCATATGTGAGGTTAAACCCCTTTACAGCTTTGATAAATCCAATGCATCCCAGCTGATACAGATCATCCGTCTCTACCCCGCAGCCATAGTATCGCCGGACGATGCTCCAAATCAGCCCGGCATTCTCCTGCAGCACCTGCTCGCAGGCTGCGTCGTCGCCATTCTGGGCCCGATCCAGCAGGGCAAACAGCTCGCCGCTGCTCATCGACGGCCAGACAGCCGCGGTACAATGCGCTTACGCATAGACACCACGGTTCCCTTTCCGGGAGTGGACTTCACCGTCAGCTTGTCCATGAAGCTCTCCATGATGGTAAAGCCCATGCCGCTGCGTTCCTCGCCGCCGGTGGTAAAAAGCGGCTGCCGAGCCTGCTGCACATTGTCGATGCCCCGGCCCCAATCCCGCACGGTCAGTTCCAATATGCCGCCCTCCAGAATGCGCAGCTTCATGACAATTTTCCCCAGCTTATCCGGATAGGCGTGAACGATGGCGTTGGTCACCGCCTCACTGACGGCGGTTCTGATATCCCCCACCTCGTCCAGCGTAGGATCCAGCTGCGCGGCAAAGGCTGCCGCGGCAGTCCGGGCGAAGGCCTCATTGGTGCTGCGGCTGAGAAACTCCAGCGTCACATAATTTTCCACTTTCATTATGTACCCCCCCTCCTTCTTATTCCAAGGTCACAAATCTGTCCAGCCCTGCTGCTTCCAGCACCTTTCTCGGCTGGGGCCCTGCATTCCGCAGGACTATGCTGCCGCCCAGCTCCCGCATGCGCTGCCTTGCCCGCATGACCACGGCAATGCCGGAGCTATCCATAAAGGTCACCCCAGACCAATCCAGCACCAGCCGCAGCGGCAGTGCCGACTCGATGGACCGCTCCAGTTGACCCGCGATCTCATGGGCTCCGTGGTGGTCTAGTTCCCCTTTCAGGATGATTTCCAGGCATCGTTCCTCCCGCCTGGTCACGATTTCCATACATGCTCACTCCTTTTCCGTCTGATTAAGACAATCCGGTTTGTCCAATATCTTTCCGAATCTAATCGCTATTCCCGCAGGCACCATGACCCTCGGAGCCTTGCACAAAAAATCGCCGCAGATCAAATGATCTGCGGTGATTTTGAGCGCGTCAAATTTTTGCCGCGCTCTGACGCCTTTTCAGCGTCTCTGAAAAGGCGAAGGATTGAAAACGAAAGACACCCCTGATGGGTTTCTTTCGTAACTATCTTCCTTTCCGCTTCTGATGTCCCTGCGGGCCCCGGAAAGGTCATAAAATCACCGCAGATCAAATGATCTGCGGTGATTTTATCATATATGGCGTCTATTTTCTGTCGGAAGCCGCCGGGAGTGAAAAATCAGCCGCGCATTGCCTGGGCGGATTCCTCCAGCTTGACAATGAGGGCACGGGCCTTGTCGGCCTTTTCGCGCTCGGCATTGACCACCGCCTCCGGAGCCTTGGATACAAAGCTCTCGTTCTGGAGCTTCTTTTCAATGCGCTCCAGATTTTCCCTGGCCTTGGTGATCTCCTTGCCGATGCGCTCCAGCTCCTTCTCAATGTCCACCAACTCCGCCAGAGGCAGATACATGGTGGCATCGTGGGTGGACACCGTCACCATGCCGTTCAGGTCCTGGGGCGCCTGGCTGCCCACCTCCACCTCGCTGGCGTAGGCCAGACGGGTGATGAAGTCACGGCCGCCGACATAAATCTCGGGGGTCTGGCTGGTAATGATGATCTTTGCCTTCCGGGACGGAGGCACGTTCATCTCAGCCCGACGGGCACGGACAGCGGAAATGGCGTCCTTTACTGCCTCCATGGCCCGTTCCTCCGCAGCAAAGTCAAACTCCTGACGATAAGTGGGCCACTGAGCACGAATCAGGTAGTCGCCCTCATGAGGCAGCGCCTGCCAGATCTCCTCGGTGATGAAGGGCATGAACGGGTGCAGCAGCTCCAGAATGCGCAGCAGCACATAGCACAGCACATTCTCGGCGGCCTGCTTTGCCTGCGCATCCTCGCCGTTCAGGCGGGTCTTGGTCAGCTCGATATACCAGTCGCAGTAGGTGTCCCAGATGAAGTCATAGATCTTGGCGGAGGCCACACCCAACTCATAGGCCTCCATGTTGTCGGTAACCTCGCGGATCAGGGTATTCAGCTTGCTGAGGACCCACTTGTCCTCCAGCTCCAGCTTCTCGGGCAGCTCCACCCGCTCGATGGTCAGATTCATCATCACATAGCGGGACGCATTCCAGATTTTATTGGCAAAGTTCCGCATGGCCTCGCACTTTTCCACGAAGAAACGCATATCATTGCCGGGGCTGTTGCCGGTGATCAGGTTGAAGCGCAGAGCGTCTGCGCCGTACTTCTCGGCCATCTCCAGGGGGTCGATGCCGTTGCCCAGGGACTTGGACATCTTGCGGCCCTTGTCGTCCCGGACCAGGCCGTGGATCAGCACAGTCTTAAACGGTTCCTTCTTCATCTGCTCCATGCCGGAAAAGATCATGCGGGCCACCCAGAAGAAGATGATATCATAGCCGGTGACCAGCACAGAGGTGGGATACCAGTATTGCAGGTCTTTGGCGTCTTTGTCGGGCCAGCCCAGGGTGGAGAAGGGCCACAGAGCGGAGCTGAACCAGGTGTCCAGCACGTCCTCCTCCCGGGTCAGGTGCGTGCTGCCGCACTTTTCACACTGGGTGGGGTCCTGACGGCTGACGTTGATATGGCCGCAGTCGTCGCAGGTCCAGGCGGGGATCTGGTGGCCCCACCACAGCTGGCGGGAGATGCACCAATCATGGACGTTCTCCATCCAGTTGATATACGTCTTGGTGAAGCGCTCGGGGACAAACTTGATGGTGCCGTCCTCCACCACACGGATGGCCTCCTTGGCCAGGGGCGCCATCTTCACGAACCACTGAGCGGAGATCAGGGGCTCCACATCGTTGTGGCAGCGGTAGCAGGTGCCCACATTGTGGGAATAATCCTCGGTCTTGACCAGGTACCCCTGCTCCTCCAGGTCCTTGACGATGGCCTTGCGGCACTCGTAGCGGTCCATGCCGTTGTACTTGCCGCCGTTTTCGTTGATGGTGCCGTCGTCAGCGATGACACGGATGACCTCCAGATTGTGGCGCAGGCCCACCTCGAAGTCGTTGGGGTCGTGGGCGGGAGTCATCTTCACCGCGCCAGTACCAAAGCCGATCTCGCAGTATTCGTCGCCCACAATGGGGATCTCGCGGTTCATAATGGGCAGGATGCAGGTCTTGCCGATCAGGTGCTTGAACTTCTCGTCCTCCGGGTTCACCGCCACGCCGGTATCGCCGAACATGGTCTCCGGGCGGGTGGTGGCGATCACGATGTCACCGCTGCCGTCCGCCAGGGGGTAACGGATATACCACAGATGGCCAGGCTTATCGGTATACTCCACCTCGGCGTCAGACAGGGCCGTCAGGCAGTGGGGGCACCAGTTGATGATGCGGCTGCCCTTGTAAATGAGCCCCTTGTCATACAGTTCGCAGAAGGTCTCCCGGACGGCACGGGAGCAGCCCTCGTCCATAGTAAAGCGAGAGCGGTCCCAGTCACAGGAGGAACCCATCTTCTTCTGCTGCTCTACAATGCGGTTGCCGTACTTTTCCTTCCAGGCCCATACGCGCTCCAGGAACTTCTCCCGGCCCAGGTCATAGCGGGTCAGGCCCTCGTTCTGCCGCAGGTCCTCCTCCACCTTGATCTGGGTGGCGATGCCGGCGTGGTCCGTGCCGGGCAGCCACAGGGCCTCATATCCCTGCATCCGCTTGAAGCGAATAAGAATATCCTGCAGCGTGGCATCCATGGCGTGGCCCATGTGCAGCTGGCCGGTGACGTTGGGGGGCGGCATGACGATGGAAAAAGGCTTCTTGTCCGGGTTCGGCTCCGCCTTGAAGCAGCCGCCGTCCATCCACATCTGGTAGATCCGGGGCTCCACCTGCCGGGGATCGTACACCTTGGGTAATTCTTTGCGCATAGTCATTCTCCTTATTTGAGTATTTGGCAAAACAAAAAGCCCGCTCCGTTTTGCCACAGCAAAACAGGGCGAACCATAAAAAGTCCGTGGTACCACCTGTATTCGGGAAATCCCGCACTCATGGGCGCAAATACGCCCTGTCCCGATAACGGAGGACCCACCGTTGCAGCCTACTGTCAGTTCAGCCCAAGGCTCCGGGACGACTTGGGCGGCGCATCACGGGAGCTTGCACCAACCGCTCCCTCTCTCGGCATCCGCATACCGCCTACTGCTTCCCATCTCGGCCGTTCTCAATATGTGGGCATTCTACACCATTTCCGGAAAAATGTCAACCATTCCTTTTCCTGAACTTCAGAATTTGTTCAAAATCTGGTCTGATACTTGATTTATTCACAAATTTATGGTATATATTCTTCTATATTTGGCTCAAGGAGGCTGTGCCATCCATGAAAAAGACCCTGCGGGACTATCTGCCGATCCTGATGATGCTGCTGTGTGCGGCAGGCTTCGGCGCTCTGCTGCTGACCGGCGTCATCGATCTGAATACCGTGCCACAGTTGGTGGAGCATCGTCCGGTGCTGGCCGTGCTGGTGATCCTGGCGCTGTTCATAGCAAAGGGCTTCTCCGGCGTGGTGGTATACAACGCCCTGGTGGTCGTGGTGTCTTTGATCCTGCCGCTGCCGGCAGCCTTGGCCATCAGCGGCGTGGGCACAGCGCTGTGTCTGTCCATTTCCTATTGGATGGGGCGGTCCACCCGCACCGACAGCCTGGAGGGCCTGCTGAGCAGGCACCCCAAGCTGAACAAATACTTCACCGCCACTCAGCAGTATGGCTTTGTCTTCTGCTTCACCATCCACATGCTGGGGCTGAACATGGAGCTGCTGGGCGTGCTGTTCGGCATGATGCGGCTGAACTTCTGGACTTATCTGTCTGCCTCGTGGCTGTCTATCGCGCCGGGTATGGTGTGTCTGTGCATTCTGGGCAATAACCTGGATTTCAAATCTCCGGTATTCTGGGCCATGCTGGCGCTGAACCTGGTGCTGCTCTTGGGTTCCCTGTGGTATACCCGGCACAAGCTGGTTCAGTCCTCCAGCCGCACCTGAATCAGCTCGTTTTCCTCCGCCGCGTCCTGAATTACCGTCAGCGCCCGCTGCAAATAATCCTCCTGGGGCCAATGCTCCACATGGATGGTCGTGGGCACGGACAGATCCGTCAGACAATCGTACAGAGCGTCCAGACTGCGGCCGTACCACTCCGGCAGCTCCAGGGCCTCCGACAGGGCGTCATGCAGCTGCTCGCGGTTGGTAATGTCGTTTCCGTTCAAAAATACCTGCATGTTCATTCTCCTCCATACAGCAGTTCAAAGGTCTGGTAGTGGTCGCCGGTGTAATAAATCAGCCCATCGTTGGAAAAGGCGATCCGCTCCGGTCCCCGGGACCTGGCGCCCAGGGTGTTGATGTCACACTCGGTCCAGGTCCGGCCGTCTGCCTCCGGCAGCAGGCCCTCATAGTTTCCGAACCGGCTGCCGCCGATGCAGCAGCCCGGTACATACGGCTCCAGAGAGCCACCGGTCCAGCCCAGCTGCTGGGCCTCTTTTTTTGTAATGAAGTTGTCCGGCAGATGTCCGTATAAGCGGATATACCGTGCTACATCCTCTTTGGTGGTGTATGTGCCGTCCTCCGCCAGCTGCTCCTGCTTCTGGTTTGTGGGCTGCTCCGGATCCATGGGCAGCGCTACGAAGCTGCATGCAGCCAGAGACAGGGATGTTATCAGCGCCAGCAGCAGCGCCGTCAGCTTTCTCATGAAGCACTCCCCCTTCCGTGTTTTGCCAGTATACCATATTTCATTCCATTGTGCAACCAAAACAATTTTCCAGGCAGCAAGTTCTTTCTTTTGCCGCACTTCGCACAAGGTAGCGTGATGAAGTTTTTCGGAAAAAGGCAGGAGCCATCGCTCCTGCCTTTTTCCGTCTGTCCGGAAGCCATTCATTATTTCCTATCCCACGCCTTCAGGTCCTTCAGCTCGTTATACAGCCGCAGGTAGCTGGCATGGCGGCTGCGGGGGATCCTCCCCTGCCGGACGGCCTCCAGCACGGCACAGCCCTTCTCTTTGGTGTGGCTGCACCCTACAAACCGGCAGCTGCCGGTGTAAGGGGCAAATTCCGGGAATGTCTCCGGCAGGTGCTCCTTCAGCTCCAGGTCCAGCTCCTCTGTGTCAAAGGACGCGAAACCCGGTGTGTCGATGACATAGGTATCCTGTCCCAGAGAAAACAGCTCCACATGGCGGGTGGTATGGCGCCCCCGTCCCAGGGCCTTGCTGACCTCTCCAACGGCCAGAGAAAAACGCGGGGCCAGTGCGTTGAGGATACTGGACTTGCCCACACCGGAGTTGCCGGTAAAGGCGCTGAGCTTTCCCGCCAGCTCCTGCCGCAGCTCCTCTATCCCCTGGCCGGTGGCGGCACTGACTCGCAGCACCCGGATAGCGGAGCCCTGATAAATGCCGTACAGCTCCTCAGCCGGGTCCAGGTCACACTTATTCAGGCACAGCAGCACCTGGCAGCCCTTCAGGACGGCGATGGCACTGATGCGGTCGATGAGATACGGGTCCGTCACCGGCAGAGCAGCAGAGGCAATGATGACCAATTGGTCGATGTTGGCTGCGGCAGGGCGGTCGAAGGCGTTGCGCCGGGGCTCGATAGCCTCCACAAAGCCCTCGCCGCCGCCCAGCTCCCGCACCTGGACCCAGTCTCCCACCAAGGGGGACAGTCCCTCTCGGCGAAACCTTCCCCGGGCCCGGCACTGAAGCGTCTCCGTTCCGGTGTTGACATAGTAGAACCCGCTGAGGGCCTTTTCAATGCGTCCCTTGATCAAAACGTGATCTCCTGGCTCACGGCCTCGGTGCCGTTGATATACAGCTTGATAGTGGAAGTAGATCCCTGGCTGCCGCGGAAGGTATAGGTGAAGGAGGTGGTGGAGCCATCCACATAGGTGGAGTGGATGATGCTGCCGTCCTGCATGACCTCGATTTTCAGATTGCTGTCGCTGCGGTACTGGTCGGGAATGTCAAACACCACCACCCGCTCAGCGGAGCTGCTGCCCTTGCTGACAGTGAACACGATCTCTGTGCCGGACTGCACCTCGGTGCCCTGCTCGATGCTCTGACCAATGACAGTGCCCTCGGGCTTGTCGCTGTACTCATACTGATGCTCACCCACCTTGAGCCCCATGGCCTCGGCCTGGGCGGCCGCGTCGTCGATGGTCATAGTGACAAAGCTGGGAACGGTCAGAGGCTTGGTTTCCGGCCCCTTACTGACGGTCAGCACAACCGTGTCACCCTTCTTCAGCTGCTCACCGGAGGCAGGAGAGCTCTCCATCACCTGTCCCTCTGGAACGTCGGGGGAATAGGCATCCGCCCGCTGGATATCCAGATCCAGGTGCAGGTTGTTCAGCTCTGTCTTGGCCTGTAGGAACTCATTGCCTACTACGTTGGGCATCAGCGTTCCATCCTCCTCCGCGCAGAGGTAGACCTTGATGACCAGATTGTTCTTGCGGCTGCGGCCGCCGGCAGGGTCCTGCTCCACGATCTGGCCGGGCTCGTATTTGTCGCTGGGCTTGGTGCCCACCACCTCGATGCGGAAAATATCCTTAATCTCCGGCATGGCCTCGGCCTCCTCCAGGGTCTTGCCCAAAAGGTCCGGCACCTGGTGAGAGGCGGTGCCATTGCCTGCGTTGAAGCCGCCGGCCACCAGCTTGAACACCACAAAAATCAGCACCAACGCCAGGGCAAACCCGCCGATGACCAGGCCCACCACCTTGCGGCTTTGCTTTTTCTCCTCCTCATCCTGGGCCACGGTGCTGTTGGCCTTGCTCACCGCTGCCACCTGGTTGGTGGGCAGAGGTTGGGTGGGCTCCTGGCACACCACGGCGGCCTTCAGATCCTCCCGGATATAGTCCATATCCACGGCAGGGTCCTTGCGGAACTTCTCCAGATCGTCCAGCATGGCGTCAGCGGTCTGATAACGCTTGGAGATGTCCGGGCACATGGCCTTCATGCAGATCAGCTCCAGGGCCTCGGGGATATCCGGGTTCAGCTCCCTGGGGGCCTTGGGAACAGCGCTCAGATGCTGGATAGCCACGGACACGGCGGAGTCACCCTGGAAGGGCAGTTTGCCGGTGAGCATCTCGTACAGCACCACACCGGCGGAATAGATGTCGGACCGGGCGTCCACCCGGTCGCCCCGGGCCTGCTCCGGCGAGATATAGTGCACGGAGCCCAGGGTCTCCTGGGTCAGGGTCTGCCCCTGGTCTGCCAGACATGCGATGCCGAAATCGGCCACTCGGACGCTTCCATCCCGCAGGATCATGATGTTCTGGGGCTTGATGTCCCGGTGGATCACGCCGCGGCTGTGGGCATGGCTGAGGCCGCGCATGATCTGGGTGATAAAGTGCAGCGCTTCCCGCCAGTCCATCTGGCCCCGGCGCTCCATATACTGCTTCAGCGTCACGCCGTCGATGAGCTCCATAACGATGTAATCGATGTCATCACTGCACGACACGTCGTACACCGATACGATGTTGGGGTGGGACAGCTGGGCCACAGCCCGGGACTCATCCATGAACCGGCGGCGGAAATCGGCGTTCTGGGCCAGGTCACTGTGCAGGATCTTTACCGCTACCAGCCGGTCCAGCCGGTGGCACTTGGCCTTATAGACGTTGGCCATGCCTCCCCTGCCGATCAGCTCCAGTATCTCATAGCGATTATCCAGCATTTTCCCAATGTAAGGATCCATATCGTCAATTCCTCCTTCAGTCGTTCATCAGCAGGATAGCCGTCACATTGTCCGGCGCGCCCCGCTGCTTGGAAATGGCCATCAGCCGCTGCAAGCAGTCCTCCGGCTGTCCGTTATGCAAAATTTCAAACATGATCTCCTGGTCCGTGACCGTATTCACCAGTCCGTCGGAGCACAGCAGCAGAAAATCCCCCGCCTTCCACTGAATGGCAAAGTCGTCTGCCTCCACGGCGGGGTCCGGTCCCAAAGCACGGGTAATGAGATTGCGGCGGGGATGGCTGCGGGCTTGACCGGGAGTCAGGTCACCCTTTTCCACCATGTCCTCTACCAGGGAATGGTCCCGGCTGATCTGCCGCAGGCCCTGAGCTCCGGCCAGATAGGCCCGGCTGTCGCCCACATTGCTGATGAGTACCCGATCTCCCTTGACCAGGGCAGATACCAGCGTAGTGCCCATGCTTCTCAGCTCCGGATGTCCGGCAGCCCGTTGTCGGATAGCGCTGTTGGCTGCCATTACAGCGGCACGCACCGCCTGGTCCGGGTGGTCGGAGTCGGACAGGGTGCGGATATACGTCTCCACCGCTACGCTGCTGGCGATGCTGCCCCCGGCCACACCGCCCATGCCGTCGCACACCACAGCCACGGTATAGCCGCCGGACAGCTGGGCAAAACCAAAGGCATCCTGATTTTCCCGGCGCACCAGGCCGGGATCGGTGATCTTCCAATGCTTCACGCGGGATCACCCCCCTTTCTTTCCTCCATAGCGCGGCGGCGCAGCTGGCCGCAGGAGGCGTCGATGTCCCCACCCAGACTCCGCCGCACCGTGGCGGTGATGCCATGTGACTCCAACCGCTTCTGAAACGCGGCCACACGGCGGCTGGGCTTGAAGGGACTTTCCACCACGTCGTTGAGCGGGATCAGATTCACATGACCCGGCATGCCGGCAATGCGCTTGGCAATCAGGTCTGCCTGCCAGTCGTGGTCGTTGACCCCGTCGATCATGGCATATTCAAAGGATATGCGCCGTCCTGTCCGGCGAAAATACCGGTGACAGGCGGCAAACAGCTCCTCCACATCCCAGGCCCGGTTCACAGGCATGATCCGGGAGCGTGTTTCGCTGTCCGGTGCATGGAGGGACACCGACAGCGTCAGCTGCAGATCCTCCTCCGCCAGGGCGTCGATACCCGGCACCACGCCGCAGGTGGAGAGACTGATGTGCCGCATGCCGATGTTCAGCCCGTCGGGATGGTTCACCAGGCGCAGGAACCGCAGAACGTTTTCCCGGTTATCCAGGGGCTCTCCAATACCCATCAGCACGATATTGGAGATCTCCCGGCCAGAGTCCAACTGGGTAAACAGCACCTGATCCAGCATCTCTCCGGCGGTCAGGTCCCGGACCTTTCCGGCGACGGTGCTGGCGCAGAAGGCACAGCCCATGCGGCAGCCCACCTGTGAGGAAATGCACACTGTGTTTCCATGGTGATACTGCATCAGCACCGTCTCGATACAGTTGCCGTCCTGCAGCTCCCACAGGTATTTTATGGTGCCGTCCAGCCGGGATTCCTGCTTTCGGGCCACGGTGGGCACGGAAATGGTGTAGTCCTGTGCCAGCTGCTGGCGCAGGGATTTGGATAGGTTGCTCATTTCGTCGAAGGAGCGCACCCCCCGGTGCAGCCAGGTGAACACCTGCTTGCCCCGGAAGGCAGGCTGTCCCATATCCCGCAGGACCCGGGTGATCTCCTCCTCCGTCATGCATCGCATGTCCGTCAATTTGCTCAGTCCTTTCTGCGCATCCGGCAGATATAAAACCCGTCGGTTCCATGGCGCTGGGGCCACAGGGTCACCTGACCCGGGCAAGGCCCCACCGGCAAAGGAAACACTGTCCGCACCGGCTCAAACTCCGGGTGCTGGTCCAGGAAATCCCCGGTGACGTCCTCGTTCTCCTCAGGCAGCACCGTGCAGGTGGAGTACACCAGCGTGCCGCCGGGGCGCACATAGCTGGCGGCGTTTTCCAGGATGGCCCGCTGGATCAAAGGCAGCTGGGCCAGCTCCTTGGGACTTTTGTAGCGGATGTCCGGCTTTTTCCGGATGATACCCAGCCCCGAGCAGGGCACATCGGCCATGACCACATCGGCTTGCTGCCGCCAGGCGGCGTGATTCTCCCGGGCGTCGGCGGTGGTCGTGCGGATACAGGTAAGGCCCAGGCGCTTTGCGCCGCTTTCGATGAGCTTCACCTTATAGGGATGGACATCGCAGGACAGGATCTGTCCCCGGTCGCCCATGTCCATGGCCATAGTGAAGGATTTCCCCCCCGGTGCGGCACACACGTCCAGTACCCGGTCCCCCGGGGCCGCTGCCGCCGCCATGGCGGCCAGACGGGCGGCCGCATCCTGGACCAGGAACCGTCCCTCCCGGAAGGCGGGCATGCTCCGCAGATCACCGGTGCCGGTGATCTCCAGGCAGCCCTCCAGCCACGGATGAGGCTGCACCGCGACGCCCGCGCCCCGAAGCTCCCGCTCCAGCTCCTCTGCGGTGGTCCTCAAAGGATTCACCTGGATACAGGTGGGCACGGTGTCGTTATCCAGCCGCAGAAATGCCTGGGTCTCATCCGGCCCCACCAGGTCCAACAGCCGCAGCACCAGCCACTTGGGATGGCTGTACCGCAGGGAGAGATAGTCCGCCGTGGACCCTTTCGGCAGGTCCGGCATATTCATCCAATGCTCCACGAACCGCCGCAGCACAGCGTTGACCATACCGGCGGCCTTGGGCCGTCCCCGGCGGCGGGTCATCTCCACCGCCTCGTTGACGGCAGCCCGGTGGGGTACCTTATCCATAAACAGGATCTGGTAGCCGCCGATGCGCAGGATGCCCCGGATCACCGGCTCCAGCCGCTCCGGCTTCTGGGCGCACCAGCAGCCGATGTAGTAGTCCAACAGCATGCGGTTCTGCATAACGCCGTAGCACAGGCGGGTGGCAAAGGCAGCGTCCCGGCTGTCCAGCCTGTTCTGGGCAATGAGCCGCCGCAAGGCCTCGTCGGACCAGGCGTTGGCCTTATCCACCTGCATCAGCGCGTCCAGGGCTACATCCCGGGCGCCGCACTTCTCCCGGGGCGTCATGCCTCCACCTGCAGGGGATGGCCCCGCAGATAGTCCGCCGCCGCCATCCGGCGGCCACCCTGGGGCTGAAGCTCCAGAATACGCAGCAGCCGCCCGTCGCCGCAGGCCACGTCGATGCCCGCCTTCCCGGCAGACACCACGGTGCCGGAAGCCTTGGCAGTCTCGCTGCCTACCTCCGTGCGGAATATCTTCACCGTAGCCCCACCCAGCTCCGTGGACGCACAGGGCCAGGGGATCAGGCCCCGGACCTGGTCATGAATGCGCTGAGCAGGCTTCGTCCAGTCGATCATGCCCATATCCTTGGTGAGCATGGGGGCGTAGGTATAGGCGCTGTGATCCTGAACCGTGCGGTGAGCGGTTCCGGCACGCAGCTGTTCCACAGTTTCGGACAGCGCCTGGGCCCCCAGCTCCGCCAGCCGCGCCGTCAGCGTCTGGGCGTCCTCCTGGGGGTCGATATCGGTTTTCAGCACATGCAGAATGTCCCCGGCATCCAGCTCCCTGGCCATGTACATGATGGTGACGCCGGTCTCCCGCTCCCCGTTGAGGATGGCCCAGTTGATGGGGGCCGCTCCCCGGTATTTGGGCAGCAGGGAGGAGTGGACGTTGATGGAACCATAGGGCGGGGTATTCAGAATATCCTCCGGCAGGATGCGGCCATAGGCCGCCACCACGATCAGCTCCGGGTGCAGCTCCCGCACCAGGGCCAGAGCCGTGCCATCCCGCATTTTCGTGGGCTGATACACGGTGAGCCCCTGGGACAGGGCATACTCCTTCACCGGTGAAAAGGCCAGCTTATGCCCCCGGTTTTTGGGTCGGTCCGGCTGGGTGAACACGCCGCAGATCTCGTGTCCGTCCTCCATCAACCGCTTCAGGGACGCCACCGCGAATTCCGGTGTGCCCATAAACAGGATTCTCACTCCTCGTCGTCTCCCTCTTCCTGCCGGCGGATGTACTCCTCCAGCTCCTCCTCGGTCAGCAGATGGTCCGTGTGCTCCACAAACAGATGGCCGTCCAGATGCTCGATCTCGTGACAGAAGCAGCGGGCCGTCAGTGCCTCATCCTCCACCTCGAAAAATGCGCCGTCCCGGTCCTGAGCCCGGACCCGCACCGTGTAGGGACGGGTCACCACGCCATACTTTCCGGGAATGCTGAGGCAGCCCTCCAGGCCGGTCTGTTCGCCGTCGGTGGCGATGATCTCGGGGTTCACCAGTTCAATGATCTCGTCATCCTCGTTCATCACTACGCACACCCGGCGCAGAATGCCCACCTGGGGCGCGGCCAGGCCTACGCCGCCGGAATCCAGCAGCGTGTCCTTCAGGTCGTCCAGCAGCGTGTGGAGCCGACCGTTGAACTCCGTCACCGGGCGGCACTTCTTCGTCAGGCAGGGCTCCCCCTGCAGCACGATATTTCTCAATGCCATGGTCATATACCTCTTTTTAATCCATTAAATTGCAATCGGTGTAAATATGAAGCCCCTTGTGCTCCGGCCGCCGGGCAAATTCCTTCATAAACGCCGCCAACAGGCCCCGCAGGATCTTATCGTTGCGGCCGATCACCGTTACCCGGTAGCGGTAGCGGTTGTTGACCTTCACCACGGGAGCCGGGGCCGGGCCCAGGATATCCAGGGCCATGCCGCGATAGGGCTCCTGCCCGGCTGCGGAACGCAGTCCGTCCCGCAATCCGGCGGCGGCCCGGCGCACCGTTCCCTCCTCCGGCCCGGTGACGGTGATGAAGAACTGGTCGGCAAAGGGCGGGTCCCGCCGCAGCTGCCGCAGGCGGATCTCGCCGTCGTAAAACCGGTCATAGTCCTGGTCTGCCGCCGCCAGAATCACATCATTCTGGGGTGTGTAGGTCTGGATCACCGCCCGGCCTGGCTTGTCCCCCCGTCCGGCCCGGCCCACCACCTGGGTCAGCAGGCTGAAGGTCCGCTCCGAGGCCCGATAATGGTCCACATACAGGGACATATCCGCCGCCAGCACGCCTACCAGTGTCACATTGGCAAAGTCCAGCCCCTTGGCCACCATCTGGGTGCCCAGGAGAATGGGTACCTGCCGCACCTGGAAATCCCGGAGGAGCTTCTCATGTCCCTGGCTGACGGTGTCCGCATCCATGCGGAGCACCTCCGTCCCGGGGAACAGAGTGCGCAGCTCCTCCTCCGCCCTCTGGGTACCGATGCCGATGTGCTTCATGGCGCCGCCGCAGGAGGGGCAGGTCTCGCTGCTTTTTTCGGAATAACCGCAGTAATGGCACATCATCCGCCCATTGGCGGAGTGATACGTCAGATACACGCTGCACCGGGGACACTGGGGCACATAGCCGCACTGGGGGCACAGCAGCTGGCGGCTGCTGCCCCGGCGGTTGAGAAACAGAATGCTCTGCTCCCCGGCCTCCAGGTTCTTCTCCAGCTCCTGCATCAGCTCCCGGCTGATGCAGCCGTTGTTGCCGTCCCGCAGCTCCTGCCGCATATCCGCCAGGATCACCCGGGGCATCCGGTGCGCGTTGTAGCGCCGGCGCAGCAGCGCCAGCTGATAGTCCCCCCGGCGGGCCAGGTATGCCGTTTCCACCGTAGGGGTGGCCGAACCCAGCAGCAGCCGGGCATTTTCCCGGAAGCAGCGGTATTTGGCAATGTCCCTTGCATGATAGCAGGGAGGATTTTCGGATTCATAGGAGCTCTCCTGCTCCTCATCCAGAATGATGAGGCCCAGGTTCTCCAGCGGCGCGAACACCGCCGATCGGGTACCCAGCACAATATGTGCCTCTCCCCGGCGGATGCGCTTCCACTGGTCGTACCGCTCCGTCAGGCGCAGGCCGCTGTGCAGCAGCGCCACCTCATCCCCGAAATAGGCGGAAAACCGCGCCATCATCTGGGGCGTCAGGGCAATTTCCGGCACCAGGATCATCACGGAACGACCCTCCGCCAGCAATGTCTGGGCCAGTCGGATATACACCAGGGTCTTGCCGCTGCCGGTAACCCCCTGCAAAAGCGTCACACCGGGGCAGCCGCTGCGGGTCTGAGCCAGCACAGCCTCATAGGCCCGCTGCTGCTCGTCATTCAGGCGGATCTCCTCCGCCGCTGCGGCATAGTCCTGCCGGGTGATGCGATACTCCTCCTGGCTGCGCAGGGACAGAAGCCCCGCCCGCTCCAGACTGCGGACGCCCTGCCGGGATACGCCGGTGTAGTAGCAAAGCTCCTGCACCGGGGCGTCGCCGTATTTGGCCAGAAAGGCAACTGCGTCATACTGCCGGGCGGCGGACTTCTTTTTTCGCTCCATCTGACGCAGGGCCTCCTGGGGAGCCAGCGACAAAGCCGCGATCTGCACCACCTTATCCTGGACCTTTCGGGTGCCCTGGGGCTCCATTTGCAGGATGCCCCGCTTTTTAAGTCCCGCCAGCACCCGGCTTCCGGTCTCACCCAGAGCCGCGCACAGGTCGTCCCGTTCCATGGGGCCGTCCTGCAGCAGGCGGCAGGCCGCCGTCTCCCGCTCTGAAAGGTCCTCCGGCAGGGGCTCCCCGGTCAGGGACCACATCTCGCGGTAGCTATACCACACCGCAGCGGGCAGGATGGTGCGGATGGCGTCGTAAAACGTGCAGAAATACCGCTCCCGCATCCACAGAGCCAGGCGGATTTCCCGCTCTGTGATAACGGGCTCCCGGTCCACTAAAGACCGGATGGGCTTGATGGGTTTTTCCGGCACCCCCTGCCCCAGGGTCAATACGACCCCCTCGCTGACGCGGTTGCCGCGGCCAAAGGGCACCAGCACCCGCATGCCAACGGCCATGTCCGCACCCTGGGGAACCAGGTAGTCATAGGGCTTGTCGATGGCGTAGGTTGCCGCCGCCACAGCCACCTTTGCGATCTGCGGCATGGCGATCCCTCCTGTCAGATCACGCCTCGTCAGAGATGGCGGTGTCAATGGACTTGGCGTCGAAGCGGCCCTCAGCCACCTCATTGATGGCCAGGGTCACGGGCTTCTCGTCCAGGTGCTCCTCGTGGTTCTGGGCCTCGATGGCGATCTGGCGGGCCCGGCGGGCCACCACGTTCACCATCATGTAGCGATTGGGAATGTACTGAGTCAGCTTGTTCATAGCGGGATAGAGCATCATAATAGCATTACCTTCCTTTTGAGAAAAATTGTTAATCCTTGACCAAATACATCCGCTCGGTGGGCTTGAAATGCTCCACCCGAAAGATGTCGTTGAGCTCGGCGGCGGCGCGCTCCACGTCGTCGTTGATGATGAAGTAATCATAATCCGCAGCCAAGGCCATTTCGTCCCGGGCCCGGCGCAGACGCTGCTGTATTTTCTCAGCGGAGTCGGTGCCCCGGCCCACCAGGCGGTGCTCCAGCTCCGTCCAGGACGGAGGAGCCAGGAAAATACGCACGGCGTCAGGCCGCTTGGCATAGATCTGCTGCGCACCCTGCACGTCGATCTCCAGCATTACATCCCGGCCCTGAGCCAGGGCCTCATCCACGGGGATCCGGGGTGTGCCGTAAAAATTTCCGGCATAGCCCGCATGCTCCAGCAGCTCGTCCCGCTCCACCATCTGCAAAAACGCGTCGTCACTGATGAAGTGATAGTGTACGCCGTCCACCTCGCCGGTGCGGGGAAGCCGGGTAGTAGCGGAAACAGACAGGAACATGTCCGGGTGGTTCTTCATAGCGCTTTTGAGCACCGTACCCTTTCCGGACCCGGACGGGCCGGAAAGAATAAAAATTTTGCCTTGCTTTTCCAAAGTCAGATCTCCTCCTGCATGAAATCCTCCGCCGACAGCCCCAGACGGGGGCCCAGCTTCTCCGCCGGCAGGGCGGAAAGCACCACATGGTCGCTGTCCATCACCAGCACCGCCGCCGTCTTACGCCCGTAGGTGGCGTCAATGAGCATACCCCGGTCCCGGGACTCCTGGATCAGTCGCTTGATAGGCGCGGAATCCGGACTCACCACGGCGATGAGCCGTCCCACGGACACCAGATTGCCGAAGCCGATATTCACCAGCTGCACAGCGGTTCCTCCTTTACTCGATGTTCTGGACCTGTTCGCGGATCTTTTCCACCTCAGCCTTCATGGCCACCACGTCCTGGGTCACGGCCAGGTCGTTGCACTTGGATCCGATGGTGTTGCACTCGCGATTGAATTCCTGCATCAGGAAGTCCATATCCTTGCCGGTAGGACGCTGAGCCTCCAGCATAGAACGGAGCTGGGCTACATGGCTGCGCAGGCGGACGGTCTCCTCGTCTACAGCCACCTTGTCGGCAAAGATAGCCGCCTCGGTAAGGATACGTCCCTCGTCCATGGTGGTGGAGGCCAGCACCTCCCGCATTTTCTTCTCCAGACGCTCCCGATAGGCAGCCACGGTCTGGGGAGACTGCTGCTCCACCCGGCCAACGGCGGTCTCGATGGTCACCAGACGCCCGGCGATATCCTCGGCCAGGCGGCGGCCCTCCACGGTACGCATGGTATTGTACGCGGCCAGGGCCTTATCCAGCACCTGGCAGATGTCGGCGGCCACGGTCTCCAGGTCCTCCTCGGCCTTGGTGACGGTGAGAACGTCCGGCAGCTTGGCAAGGGTCATGGGGGTTACATCCCCCTCCAGGGAGAACATGCTCTTCAGTTGGGTCAGGGCCTGGAAATAGCCGCGGGCCAATGGCTCGTTCACCGTCACCACGGATACGTCTGCGGCGCTGGCGTCGATGGTGACGAACACGTCCACCTTGCCCCGGGACACGGCGCTCCGGACACGGGTCTTGACGGCGTCCTCGGCAAAGACGTAGGCACGGGGCATTTTCACCGTGCAGTCCAGGAAGCGGTTGTTGACAGACCGCACCTCCACGGTAATGTCCCGCTGGTGCAGAGTCTCTCTGGACCGGCCATAGCCGGTCATGCTTTTGACCAATGTAAACTCCTCCTATCTATGGTCCGTCAGCAGCAGAAGAAATATCCGCCGCTGCCAAACAGGCAGTTCATACAGGCGCAGGCAGCGCACAGGCTGCTGCAATTGTCCCCGGCGCAGTTGCCGGTGGTAACGTGCCCGTAGCCGTTGGGACGGTATGCCGCACCGTTTCCGTTGAGCATATCCAGGGCCCGCTGATATTCCGCATTGCCCGGGTCCATCTGCACCGCCGTCTCATAATACCGCCGGGCCTCGTCCATCCAGCCCCGCTTATAGCAAACGGCCCCCTTCAGGAAGTTCCATTCGCCGTTATGGTCCGTCTGGGCGTTCAGCAGCTCCTCGGCCAGGTTCAGATTCCCCTGGGAGATGGCCAGACGGACCCGCTGCCACACGCCGCCGTATGCTCCGGCGTTATAGCCCTGGCTGTACCCGCCGGTGTATCCACCGTAGCTCTGGCCGCCGGACTGGGCCGCCTTGCGCTGGGTGCGGATGGTCTCGTATGCCTCGTTGATCTCCTTCATCCGCTCCTGGGCCAGGTCCTCCAGGGGGTTGTCATGGTAATTGTCTGGGTGATATTTCCGGGCAAGGTTCCGGTATGCCTTTTTTACTTCTTCATCTGTGGCAGTGCTGGGGATACCCAGCACCTGGTAGGGATCGCGCATATCAGGCGCCTGCCTTTCGTTGTTTTCTTTTGTGTCCTTTGCGGAAGGTGCCGTTCAGCACCGCCGCGCCCACTGCGTAGAGTCCCTCATACAGGACGCTTTCGATAATGGCCCGCCAGGGGCCGAAGTCCGCCAGCTCAAAGGCTGCGGCCATGGCCCGGACGGAGCTGTCCAGGGTAGCGGCCAGCGCCGCCTTGTCGTCTGCCGTCAGCGTCCCGCCCTCCGCGTGAAAGCGGTAGACCAGCGGGTTATAGCTGCCGGACTTTACGTCCTTTTTCAGGTCGTCTGCCGCGTCCACCAGATAGACCCACCGGCCCAGGTGATAGAGCAGCTGCCGCAGCACCCGCCGCCGCACCGGGTCCGCTTCCTCCTCTGACGCCCTGGCCAACAGCGCCGCGAAGGCGTCCGCCGCCCGGTCTATAGAGGGGCATTGCCCCGCCTCCAGCCGTGCCAGCTCCTCCAGGTGCGCCTGGGTGCACGCATCGAAGCCGGGCCGCCTGGCCCGCGCCTTGCGATAGGCCCGCCGCAGCAGGAGCAGGGCCGCGCGGTACGGCAGCCCCCGGAAAAAGCCGTGGTCCGCCACGCCGTCCTTTAGCTGCCACCAGGTGAGAATCACGCTCAGGTCCGCCGCCGTGTCAAAGGCGTCCTGCCCCTCCAGGGCGTCGCACCCCCGGATGGGGTGAGCCGGGCACCGGCAGTGGGCCGTGGGGCATTCCGGCTCCCTGGATAACAGCATAGCCAGAAAAGCTAAATCATAATTTAAGATCATCCGGGCGGCCAGTCCGTACCGACGGCCCAGACTGCGGCACAGGCCGCAGTAAGCGGCCTGGAACCGGGACTTGTCCTCCGCCGTCAGATGTCCGTCCGCCGGCCGTACATAGCCGAACATCAGAACTCCCGCACGATGGTGTAGGTCAGGGTGTCCTTTTTTCGGGCATAGCCGTCATACAGCTTAATGGGAACAAAGGACAGCACCACTGCCACAACGGCGATGGCATACCGCCAGCCCTCGGTCAATCCTGCCGACAGGAAGTAGCCCAGCAGGAAAAACACCACCGGCAGCATATACACCAGCCAGGTGACGCCCAGGATGGCCCGGGTGGAGCTCTCCACCACCACCTTGTCTCCGGGGTGCACGCCCACCGGGTCCCGTGCCTCGGCATAGATGGACGCGCCGGTCATGCCGCATCCGGCGCACTCCTCGCAGTCGTGACCGCAGGCAGACTTCCGGGGTACGGAGATCTGCACATACCCGTCCTTCAGAATCTTTTCAACAGTTGCAACTTGTGTCATATTTGCTCAGTCCTTTCGCTTGGGGAAAACACATTTTACGGCAGACGCTCCACGTCCACCACGATCTGATACGAGCCCTTGACGCCTACGTTGGCGTAGTTTGCCACCTGCACCGTCACCGGAACCGTGTGTACGCCGGGCTCCGTGATGTCGGACAGGTCCACCGTGACCCGCAGATCCTCCCCGGTGATGCGGGCCATTTCGCCATCCAGACCCCGCAGCAGAATGTTCAGGCTCTCCGTCACCGGCACAGCGGAAAAGCCCGCCGGCACGTTTTCGCAGTTAAAGGCCGTCACGCTAACGCTGCGCTCCGTGACCCCCGTGACCACGATGGTCACGGTGACGGGTCCCACATTCTCCGCCAGGGTAGTCCCCTCCGGCGCGGTGACGCTGTAGGTCAGGCTCTGGGAGGGCTGGAGATCCTGAAGGTACAGGGTGTCCAGCACAATGGCGTCGATGGTGTCCAGCACGTCCTTTTCGCCCACCAGGGTCACCTTGTCCGGGGACACGGTGTACTGCACCGTATCCATGGTGGACCCGGCGGCGGGAACGAAGTTGATGACCAGGCCCACCGTCTTGGATGTTTTCACCGGCAGGGTGGCCTGCACGGCCTTCACCTTGGAGCGAACGGCAGGGTTATCGATCTTGATGTCGTTGTAGTCGTACAGCTCCCACTCCAGGGCCTTCACCACGGTGCGATCCGCCCCGGAGATGTCCAGCGTCACCTTGGCATAGGCGATGTTCAGCAGGTCGTCCCGCTGACCCCGCAGATTCAGCTCCGCCGGGTCCAGGGTCAGCTCCCCGGCGGTGAAGCCGGTGGCAGTGCTGCCCACGATGTCGCAGTGGATGGGGACGGTCTTGCTGTCCATCTCCCCCACGGTAACGGTAACGCTGTAGGCGCTGGCGTGATCCACGGAAATTCTGCTGCGCTGGATGTCGTCCTGATAATACACCTGATACGTCAGTGTCTGCTGTCCGGTCTCCTGGATGGAGCTGGTGTCCGCCACAATGCGGACCTTGCTCTTGTCCAGCTTGCGCAGCTCGCTGCGGGGCCCCTTGAGCACCAGGTCGATGGTGGTGTCGTAGCCCGACAGCAGCATCAGATTCTTGTCCGCCAGGGTAGTATCCTCGCCGGAGAACTCCACCGGAACGTTTTTGACCTTCATGGTCACCTCCACGGAAAGCCCCCGGTCCACATAGACCCACAGGGCAATGGCCACCAGGATGGAGATGACGATGCGGATGGCCTTGCGGCTTTTGTTGGCGTTGGTGTTATTCTTGGTTTCCATTCTGCTCCCCCTTTCTATGGGCGTGCAGCAGCTCCCGCAGGGACAGGCGGGGCTTGTCCGACTCCTCCTCCGGCTGGGGCATCAGCTCGTTGCACAGCAGCTGACGGAGCGTCTCCGGCATCAGGTGCCGCTTCAGCATTCCGCCGATGGCCACGGAGATGGAGCCTGTCTCCTCCGATACGATGACCACCACTGCGTCGGAGTTTTCGCTCATGCCGATGCCCGCACGGTGACGCATACCCAGATCGCGGCTGAGGTTCACATTCTTCGACAGAGGCAGCATGCATCCGGCGCCTATGATCCGGCCCTGCCGGATGATAACGGCGCCGTCGTGCATGGGGGCCTTCACGAAAAAGATGTTCTTCAGCAGCTCGCTGGACACCGCCGCGTCCAGGGTGGTGCCGCTGCGGACGATCTCGTCCAGCAGCAGCTTCCGCTCGAACACGATCAGCACACCCGTGCGGGTCTTGGCCATGTCGGTGCAGGCCACCACGGTCTGGTCAATGGCCCGCTCCAGCTCCGACGACTGCTGCTCCGGCTGGAAAATCCGCAGCAGGCGGATGTTCCGGCTGCCCACCTTTTCCAGCAGCTGCCGGATCTCCGGCTGAAACAGGATGATCAGGGCCAGAACGCCCCATTCCACCATGTGGCTGAGGATATAGTTCACGCCCCGCAGATTCAGGGCCGCCGGGGACGACAGCCACAGGGCCACCAGAAAGATGGCAACGCCCTTGAGGATATTCTCCGCCCTGGTGCTGCGCACCAGACACAGGATCTTATACACCAGATAGGCGATGATGGCCACGTCCAGCACATCCATGGGCCGGATCAGCGACAAATACCGCCCCGCCCGCTCCAATACAGATACAATAGCTTCCATTTCAGGCGTCCCTTCCTTGCACATACCAATACGTATTTTACATTATATAAAATTTATTGGGAAAATGCAACAAAAACGTCTGTCAAAGCTCTACATTTTCACGAAGCACCCGGGACACGGACCATACCAGGCGATCCGCCTGGTCCGGCGTATTGAAAAACGACGTGCTCAGCCGCAGGGTTCCGGTTTCCAGCGTCCCCGCCGTCCGGTGGGCCAAAGGCGCACAGTGGAGCCCCGCCCGCAGAGCAATTCCCCGCCGGGCCAGATCTTCCCCCACCTCCTCGCAATTCCGTCCCTCCGTTACAAAGGATACAACGCCGGTCTGATGCCGAAGCTCCCGGTCCCAGAATATTCGCACCCCCGGCAGCCGCTCCAGCCCCTGGGCAGCCCGCTGCGCCACCCGACGCTCCCGGGCGGCGATGGCGTCCATTCCCTGCCGCCGCACGAACCGGATGCCCTCCAGCAGCCCTGCGATGCCCGGCATGTTGTGGGTCCCGGCCTCCAGTCGATCCGGCAGGTCCGGGGGCATATCCTGCAGGCGGGACATGCTGCCGGTTCCGCCATACAGCAGGGGCTTTGCCCCCCTCCCCTCCGCACAGCAGCAGCCCCGTACCCTGGGGGCCGTACAATCCCTTATGGCCGGGCAGGGCCACAAAGGCTGCCCCCCACCCGGACAGATCCACCGGCAGCACCCCCGCCGACTGGGACGCGTCCACGATCAGGGGCGTTTCCGTCTCCCGGCAGGTTTCGGCAATGTCCGCCACCGGCAGGATCATACCGAACACGTTGGAAACGTGGGTGCACACCACCGCCCGGGGCCGCAGCTGCCGGATGGCCCGGCGAAATTCCTCCGCCGCCAGGTCCGGCCGGAAAAGCGGCGTATCGATCACTGTCACCGACAGTCCCGGAATGGCATGCAGGGGCCGGGTCACGGCGTTGTGTTCATATCCGGAAATCACCACCCGGTCCCCGGACCCCAGCAGCGACCGAATGGCAATGTTCAGTCCATGGGTGGCGCTTGTGGTGATGATGACGTTTTCCGGCTGCGGAACGCCCAGCAGCTCCGCCGCCTCCTGGCGGCACAGATAGGCCGTTTCCTCCGCCCGGCGGGAGGCGGGATAGCTCCCCCGCCCCGGGGAACTCATAGCGTGCGTCGCCTGAGCCATGGCCCGGCCCACGGCGGCAGGCTTCTCCAGGGTGGTTGCCCCGGCGTCGAAATAGATCATTCCGCCGCCTCCCGATACCCCTCCTGCGTATGATGATAAACGGCCAGGGGCGTGATCCCCGCCGATTTCAGACAAGACAGCGCCTGCTCCAGCGTTCCGGGACGCAGCCGCACCGCATAGGCGCAGCCCCGGTCCGTCAGTCCCATAGGCGCACGCATCAGTGCAGCCCGGATGCCGCATCCGCCAAGGGCCCGCACCATGTGCTGAGCCTGTGTGATGGAGCGGGCCAGCAAAAGTTCATGGTCCATGCTTATACCTCCTCACAGGGCAGTCTATGCCCCGCCCACCCGGATGGTGCCCCCGCCTTTTTTGACAAGCTCACGATTCCTACAGGAACAAAAAAGTTCCTGTTGCATTGGGTGACAAATCGTGTTACAATGTGCAAAATGATGTATGGTACATTCGGAATGTTCCGATATATACAGAGGGAGGAATTTTTCTATGGCAGAAAGCGCAGTAAAACGGATCGGTGTTCTGACCAGCGGCGGCGACGCCCCGGGTATGAATGCGGCGGTGCGCTCCGTGGTGCGGTCCGCCCTGGACCGCGGCATCGAGTGCATAGGCATCCGGCGGGGCTGGTCCGGCCTGGTCAACGGTGACTTTTATCGCATGGATTCCGGCAGTGTCAGCCGCATCATCAACCGCGGCGGCACCATTCTCTACACCGCCCGCAGCGAGGAGTTCCGCACGGCGGAGGGACAGGCCAAGGCTGCGGGGGTGTGCAAGCTGCTGGGACTGGACGGCATCGTGGCCATCGGCGGCGACGGCACCTTCCGAGGCGCCCAGGAGCTCAGCAAATGCGGCGTATCTGTGGTGGGTATCCCCGGCACCATCGACAACGACATCGTCTGCACGGACTACTCCATCGGCTTCGATACTGCCGCCAACACGGCGGTGGAATGCATCGATAAGCTGCGGGACACCATGCAGTCCCACGAGCGCTGTGCCGTGGTGGAGGTCATGGGCCGCCATGCCGGCTATCTGGCCCTGTATGTGGGCGTGGCCGTGGGTGCCACGGCAGTGCTGGTGCCGGAGCACCCCTATGATTTCAAGGTCCAGGTGGCCGACAATATCCGCCACGCCCGACTCAATGGCAAGACCAACTTTATGATCGTAGTGGCCGAGGGCGCGGCCAGCGCCGTGGAGGTAGGCCGCCAGATTCAGGAGGAGCTGGCTCTGGATCCCCGGGTCACCATCCTGGGTCACATTCAGCGTGGCGGCAGCCCCACCGCCAAGGACCGGGTCATGGCCACGCGCATGGGCTACGAGGCCGTCCGCGTCCTGGCGGAAGGAAAGACCAACCGCGTGATCTGTGCCAAGGATGATCAGATCATCGACCTGGATATCGACGAGGGTCTGGCTATGAAAAGGACCCTGAATTCCGAGGAGTTCAAGGTCATGACCGTGATGACGGGCATGTGATTCTGCCGCAAATGTATTGTTCCCCCTGTCATGCAGTGCATGACAGGGGGAGATTTTTGTTCAGGCGTCGTACACGCCCAGGATGACGATACCCGCCACCACCAGGGCGATCATGAGGTAATGCTTCAGGGACAGCTTTTCCTTCAGGAAAATGCGGCTCCACACCACCGACGCCACGCAGTAGGCGGAGATGATGGGGGCGGAAATGGCCACATGGGCCGTATCGGACAGGGCGAAGATGTAGGCGAATTGGCCCGCCGTTTCAAACGCTGCGCCGGCGTACTTGGGGGCCTCCTGCCGGGCGATGAGCTTCTGCTTCCGGATCAGCACCACATACACGAAGCACACGATGCCCGCCAGCAGAAACGTCAGCTCATAGGCGCAGTTGGCAGCGCTGGCGGCGTAGTCGGAGCACTCATCCGCCGTGGCGAACATCCCCTCTGCCAGTGCCCGGGCGGACAGCTTGTCCAGCACCCGGGAATCGGCAAAGGTGCCCGCCGCATCCAGTATGCAGTAGATAATGGGCAGCAACAGGGCCAGGGCGGACTTGGCATAGCGGCGGTTGGCCGCCTCCTGCCGCTTCCGGCGCAGATCCTCGTCCTCATGGGCCTCCACTATGCCCAGGCCCACCACGCCCACGCATACCAGGGCCGTGGCCACCAGCTGGGCGGGTACCAGCTCACCCATGCCGCCGGTGATCAGGCACAGCACCGCCACCAGCGCGCCGGAGGAGTTGCAGATGGGGGAAGAAATGGACAGCTCAATATACCGCAGGCCGATGTACCCCATGGCCATGGACGAGATGTACAGCAGCGACACCGGCAGATACGTCCAGATGATCTCCCAGGTCACCTGGGTGCCGCCGATAAAGATCTCATACGCCGCGTGCAGGCCCATGACCACGCCCACCGCCGTCACCATTTTCAGGTGGCTGTATTTATCGGTCTCCGACTGGCAGCCGATTTTGGAAAACAGGTCCGATCCGCTCCAGCACAGCAGAGCAATCAGGGAAAGCCAGAACCACATGTGATTTTTTCTCCTTTTACAATTACATTTTAGAATTACATTTCGATGATCCCTGCGTCCAGCAGCTTCTGGATGCTCATGAGAATGCCCAGCTTGGCATGGAACCAGGTCAGGCCCCCCTGGAAATACACGGCGTAGGGCGGGCGGATGGGCCCATCGGCGGACAGCTCGATGGACGCCCCCTGCACAAAGGCCCCGGCGGCCATAATGACCTCCGACTCATACCCGGGCATGGCCCAGGGCTCCGGGGTCACATAGCTGTCCACCGGCGCGGCAGACTGGATGCCCTTGCAGAAGGCCACCATGGCCTCCCGGCTGCCCAGCTCCACCGCCTGGATAATATCCCGGCGGGTCTCGCCGCTGCCAGGCACTACCCGGAAGCCCAGCTTCTCATAGCACCCGGCGGCAAACACCGCGCCCCGCACTGCGGAGGACACCACCGTGGGCGCCAGGAACAGCCCCTGGTAAAAGCTGGTCAAAAGGCCCAGGTTAGCGCCCACCTCACGGCCCAGGCCCGGAGCACTGAGCCGGTAGGCGCAGCGCTCGATGCACTCCTTCCTGCCGCAGACATAGCCGCCGGTGGGAGCCAGGCCGCCGCCCAGGTTCTTGATGAGACTGCCCACCACCATGTCGGCCCCCACATTGGTGGGCTCCTGGGTCTCCACGAACTCGCCGTAGCAGTTATCCACCATGCACAGCACGTCGGGCTTGCACTCCTTGCAGAAGGCAATGAGCTTTCCGATCTCCTCCACGGAATAGGATGGCCGGGTGGCATAGCCCTTGGACCGCTGGATGGTGATGAGCTTGGTTTTCTCGTTGATGGCCGCCCGGATGCCGTCATAGTCGAAGCCCCCGCCGGGCAGCAGGTCCACCTGCCGGTAGCTGACGCCATACTCCTTCAGAGAGCAGGGCGAGGGACGGATGCCGATGACCTCCTCCAGAGTGTCGTAAGGTCCGCCCACCGGAGACAAAAGCTCGTCGCCGGGCAGCAGATTGGCCCCCAGGGCCAGAGCCAGGGCATGGGTACCGCAGGTGATCTGGGGCCGCACCAAAGCCGCCTCCGTGCCGAAGCAGTCGGCATACACCCGCTCCAGATTGTCCCGCCCCTCGTCGTCGTAGCCGTAGCCCGTGGACAGGTTGAAGTGGGTGGCGTTCACCCGGTTTTTCTGCATGGCAGCGATAACCTTGGCCTGATTGAACTCCGCCACCTGGTCAATGTGCCGGAACTGGTCCGACAGCCCCGCCAGCACCTCCTGGCCGAAATGCAGCACCTTGTCGCTGACGCCCAGCTGGTTATAGATGGAATTGGTATCCGTCATTTGTCCTCATTCCTTCCCATATCTTCTAAAATCTGCTGCGCCACCCGGTCCAGCACCTCGGGCTTGGACAGCACCAGCCCGCTTTCGCCGCTGCCCAGCACCAGCACCGTATCCCCTGGCCGGATGCCGTAAAACTGCCGGGCCTCCTTGGGGATCACGATCTGTCCCCGCTCCCCTACCCGGGCAGTACCGAAAATGCGGTGGCTCTTGGGCTTGCCCAGAATGTGCTTGCCCCCGGCCATGCGCCTCACCTCTCAATTCATACTTTTCACACAAATGTGACAGCAGACAGTATACCACGTTTTTCCCCATTTGCAAGGGAAATCTGGAAAAAAACTGCAAAAAGGCCCACAGGCATTCTGAACCGCACCCCGTCAGGAGGACAGCAAAAAATAGAAAGTTTCTCTGTTCAGCAGCCAATCGCTGCTGGCCGCTTTTGTACATCAAATATTTCGTGTATGTTCCGCACCGGGAAAGCCGGGAATCCGCTTGTATTCGCAGAAAGATTGCATTTGCGGCGATAACTTCCGTCACATCTGTTGAAAGCCGAATGCTTGCTGTGTTATACTGTGTGTAAACACGAACGGGTGGGCACGTTTGACGATCTGATCTACAATGACCTGCTACGTATGCCGTCATCGTTTTGAATGGCGATTCAAAGGCGCATCTCGAAGTGGTCACGGAATATCAGCCTTTAGATCAGGCTCAATTATTATCATGAAGCAGACGATTGGAGAGATACCATATGACGATCAACTGTGTATGGGAGCATAACGGCAGAGACACCTTGCTTTATGCGGTGGATTTTGTAGGTGCATACACCCGCGGAGAAACATTGGAAGCCGCTGTCCGGAAAATGCAAGCAGAAATATGCTCTTATCTCAAATGGTGCGGCAAAAAAGCAGTAACAAGCATGGATATCGCCATCATCGAAGAAAAGGTTTCCGAGCTTGCGATCTGCGACGCGGACTCTGATGTGCTTTTTGAAAGTGAAAAAGCACCGCTGACAGCAGAAGAATATAAAAAGTTAAAGGCACTTGCGCTGAAATCAGCGCAGGATTTTCTTGCCTTGTATGATTCTGTTCCCGATAAGAATGCAACGGCTGCTCCCGAACGCAAGACCTTTTACGGCAAAGTTCCGCGCTCAGCTGATGAAATGTATGCGCATACGAAAAATGTAAACGAATACTATTTTTCGGAGATTCATGTTGATGCCGACAATGACGGAAACATCTATGCGTGCCGCAAACGCGGATTTGAGGCGCTGGAAGCAAAGGGAGATTTTCTTGAAAATGTAGTCGTCGCAGGTAGCTATGGAGAAGATTGGTCTCTCCGTAAGGTGCTTCGTCGATTTATTTGGCATGACCGCATTCACGCCAAGGCAATGTATCGAATGGCTACAAAAGTTTTTGGTGCGGAGAGCATTGAAAATCCGTTTTACTTTTTTGATGAAGGAGTCTTAACATAATGGCAAGAACCGAAACGGTTGAATTTACAAATATGTGCATGATCTGTGATGGCAGCCGAGTTGTCGTGATCGACCGGAAAAAGCGGGACTGGCCGGGCATCACCTTCCCCGGAGGTCATATAGAGCCGGGAGAATCCTTTACGGATGCCGTGATTCGTGAGGTGCAGGAGGAAACTGGACTGCATATCCGTTCTCCCCAGCTCTGCGGTATCAAAGACTGGTGTGAAAATCAGTGCAGGTTTGTTGTGCTGCTTTATAAGACAACTTGTTTTGATGGCGAATTACATTCCAGCTCCGAAGGTCGGGTTTGGTGGGAAGATATTGCCAATCTGCCTAATCTCAAGTTGTCTTTGGATATGCGTGATATGCTCCGGGTTTTCATAGAAGAAAATCTGAGCGAGTTCTTCTACTATCAAGAAAGCAGTGCATGGAAGTATGTCTTGAAATAGCAAAACGGTGATAAGGTGGAAAAAAAATGAACAAAGATATGTGCGTAGCCTGTGACGATGGAATTTTGAATATTCGTGTCGGCGCAATCATCATGAAGGATGGAAAGCTTTTGATGGTTGGCAATGACAGAGACTATCTCTACTCCGTTGGCGGCAGGGTAAAATTCGGTGAAACAGCAGAAGATGCTGTCGTCCGTGAGGTGTTTGAAGAAACAGGCGTTCAGATGGAAATTGATCGTCTTGGCTTTGTGCACGAAATCTATTTCTATGGCGATGCGCCTTCCAAGCGGAACAAGCTAGTTTATGAGATTTCGCTTATCTTCTATATGAAAGTGCCTGATGCTTTTGCGCCGGTCAGCGAGAGTTTCATGGAAGGCAGCAGCAAAGAACACTTGGTGTGGGTTTCGCTGGACGAGGATATTCCGATGTATCCCCAATTTTTCAAAACAGAATTGAAAAATCCAACGAATATGATAAAGCATTTCACTACGGACGAGAGATAGCCGTCCGCTCCTCGAAGCGCCGAGAGGCAGCGTCCCAGTCGATAATAGCCAGCGCCGCCTCCATATAGTCGTCCCGCCGGTTTTCGTAGTCCGGCAAAAACGCATGTTCCCACAGGTCCATGTTGACCAGGGGCCACAGGGGCAGGGGCGTATCCTGATTGGCGGTGCAGACGATCTGCAGGCCCCCGGAGCAGCACACCAGCCACACCCAGCCGCTGCCGAAGATGCTGGCAGCGGCGTTTTTCATGCTGCGGTGCAGCCCCTCCATGGAGCCGAAGCTGTGCTCAATCTCCGCCAGCAGCGCCGGGGAGGGCTTGGTGGTCCGGGCCGGAGCCAGAGAGGAAAAATACAGCGTGTGGTTGTAGGTCCCCCCGCCATAGCGGCGCACCGCCTGGCCCAGCGCCCGGGGCAGCTGGCACCAGTGGAGCAGCAGACGCTCCAGAGGCCAGTCCTGGTACTGGGGCCACGGGGCCAGCGCGCCGTTGAGCCGGTCTGCATAGGCGGCAAAAAACGCGTCATGATGCAGCCGCACAGAGGACCGGCCCAGGTTGGGCTCCAGGGCGGCAGGCGGATACGGAAGCGGCGGCAGAATAAAGGGATAGGTCATAGCATGCAGTTCCTTTCCAAAAATCTTCTCTTTCATCGTATGCCGCCGTTGACAAACCATGCCTTTTGGTGCAAACTGTAGTTGCCGCTCTGCGGCAGAGGAGGAACACATATGCGAAGAACAGACAGAGAGCGCGGCCAGGATTTCGCCTGGGACGTGCTGAAAAAAGCCCCCTATGCCACGCTGTCCATGACGGACCGTCAGGGTCGGCCCTATGCCGTGCCGGTGAACCAGGCGGTGGATGAGGAATACCATGTGGTGTATTTTCACTGCGCCGGCGCCGGAGAGAAGTGGGAGCTGCTGAAGGACGGTGCTCCCGTGTGCCTGACGGCGGTATCCCACGCCATGTCAGTGCCCAATGCCTTCACCATGGCCTATGCCAGCGCAGTGCTGCGGGGCCAGGCAGAGGTAGTGACGGAGCAAGGCGAGTGGACACGGGCCATGCTCCAGCTGTGCTCCGCCTTCGATCCCAAGGGCATGGGCCGCTTTATGGAATGCGTGGAGAAGAACGGTCCGGCGACCCGGGTTATCCGGATCACCCCTCAGGAGCTTACCGGCAAGGAGAACACCGCCGTGGAGAAGCATCACCACCACCATCACGATTGAGGAAACGCCATGGCATGCTATATTTTCGGCGCAGGCAGCTTTTACGGTCTGACCGCCCGGCCCCAGGCCGGGGATTTTACCATTGCCGCCGACGGCGGCTGGCTGGCCTGCCGCAAGACCGAGGTCATTCCGGACCTGCTGCTGGGAGATTTTGACTCTCTGAGTACGCAGCCGGATTTTCCCAATATCCTCCGGGTACCGGTGGAAAAGGACGACACAGACACCATGCTGGCCGTCAAGACCGGGCTGGAACGGGGTGAAACGGAATTCCATATCTACGGCGGCATGGGCGGCCGCCGGACGGACCACACCGTTGCCAATTTCCAGGCGCTATTGTATCTGGCCCGCCGGGGTGCACGGGGCTGGCTGTATGGCCAGGGTGAACGATACACCGCCATTTCCGGCGATTCCATCACATTTCCGGCCCGGGACCGGGGCATACTATCCGTGTTCTGTCTGGGGGCAGACGCCCAGGACGTCAGCATCCTGGGCGGGCAATATCCCCTGCACCACGCTGTGCTGACGGCGGATTTTCCCCTGGGCGTCAGCAACCACTTTGCGGGGCAGCCCATCACGGTGTCTGTTCGGGACGGCAGCCTGCTCATAGGCATCGTGGACGAATGACAATATATCGTCAAAAGCAAAGGAGAAAGAACATGATGAAGCAAACCGCCAACCGTCTGCTGGTCCTGCTGCTGGCAATGATGATGACCCTGTCCCTGGCAGCCTGCGGCAACGCGGACCAGACCGGTATTACCGACGGCTCGGTATATGCCTTCCGGGTGGAAAAATAACCCCATGGGGCCTCCGAGGATCGGAGGCCCTCTTTTTCTGTGTTGCCAAGGCGGGCCCAACGTGGTACAATGATAGAAAACGGAAAGGGGGGCTGCTGCTATGCTGCTGGCCATTGATATCGGCAATTCCAATATCTCTGTGGGACTGTTCGACGAAAAGCGGGATCTGAAATTCCTGTCCTCCATCGACACCGACAGCCGCAAAACGGCGGATCAGATCAGCATCGATCTGATGAACATCTTTTCCCTGTATCGCTACGACCTGCGGGACGTCAGCGGGGCCATCTTTTCCAGCGTGGTGCCGCCCATCAACTTCATGATGGCCAAGGCTCTGACCCGGCTTCTGGGCAAGCCCCCGATGATCGTGGGACCCGGCGTGAAAACCGGGCTCAACATCCGCATGGAGATCCACAACCAGTTGGGCGCCGACCTGGTGGCAGGCGCGGTGGCGGCTCTGGACAAATATCCAACACCCATCATTATGATCGACATGGGCACCGCCACCACCATTTCCTATATCTCCAGCAAGCGCAGCTATGAGGGCGGCCTGATGTTTCCCGGCGTGCGGCTGAGTCTGGACGCCCTGTCGGATCACACAGCCCAACTGCCGGATATCTCTCTCCAGCATCCCAAGAGCCTCATCGGCAAAAACACCGAGGACTGCATGCGCTCCGGCATCGTCTACGGCACCGCCGGCATGCTGGACGGTGTCATTGACCGCATCCGCGAGCTTCTGCCCCAGGGAGAGACTCCTACCATCGTGGCCACCGGCAGCAACGCCCCCGTCATCGTCCGTTACTGCCGCAATAAGGTCCTGTATGACAAATATCTGCTGATGGAGGGCCTGTGGGACATCTATCAAAAAAATCATTAAAACACCGGAGGCAGTTTTATTTCCAACTGCCTCCGGTGTTTTTTTATCTTTCACGTTTCATTTTCACGGGGGAACGCCGGGTGCGTACCGCTCAGAATCTGTCGGGTCATTTCTCGGGTGCGTGCTGCATACGCCGGATAGCTTTTCTCAAGGCGCTCCATGTGTACGGCCACCTTTTCCGCATCCTCCATCGCCGCATACAGAATAGCGGCCGCTGCATCTGCCCCAGGCTGCAAGGTGTACCTTTGTGCCTCTTTCCAGGCGGCCTCCGCAGCAGGATATTGGTGGAGCATGGTAAGGCAGGAGGTCAAATTGGTGTATGCGGAACCGAGCATGCGCTCATCCCTATCCTGATCCGGCATCTCCAGCAGGCAATCCACGGCGGTCTCATAATACCCCTTCGCCTCTTTGAATCGGGCGGACGCATGTGCGGCTTTTGCCAGCTTCAGATAAGGCAGATAAAACCGGTGGCCAATTTCTCCGGCTCTCTGGTACCATTGCAGCATCTGCTCCCGTGCGCCGGCCATTTCAAAACAAAGCCCTGTAAAAAATGCCCAGGCCGCTCTGTCCTCGTCATAGGCGCAGAAAGGAGCCAGCTTTTTCAGAAGCTCCATCCCCCGCTTCACTTCCCGCCTGCTGATGTGATTCAGTGCGTCAATTAAGAGAACGCGTGCCTCCTGATTCTCTTCAAACGCCGGCTCCAGGATCGGGCCGAATGCCTGCCGGTGCGTCTCCCAGCTCTGCCATAGGGCAAACGCAGCACCTTCAAAATCCGTAGACATACCCATACACCATCCCTTTTTTGCGCTGCCAAAAGCTTCTATGCTCTGTGACACATGGGGATACTTGATTTATGCCATTTATCAGCGCTGATACTCAAATTCCAGGTTGTACATGGACACAATGTCGCCGTCCTGGATGCCCATGCGCTCCAGCTGGTCAAACAGGCCGGACTGGCGCAGCATTTTGTCGAAATACATGCGGCTCTCGTAGTCGGAGAAGTTGATGTTGGCCATAAGGCGCTGAAGCCACGGGCCCTCCACCAGCCAGGTATTGTCCTCCTGCTGGATGCTGAGAGGCTCGGAGGTGTCGATCTGAGGCGGCCGGGGCACATACTCCGGCTCGTACACCGCCACCGGCGGCAGCTCCGCCAGACGGGCGGCGATCGCCTGCACCAGCTCACGGGTACCCTGGTGGGTGGCGGCGGACATGGCCATGAACGCATAGCCCGCCTCCTCCACATGGGCCCGGAAAGCGTCCAGCTGGGCAGGGTCTGCCAGCAGGTCCGTCTTGTTGGCCACCACGATCTGGGGCCGTGTGGCCAGCTCGGGGCTGTACTGCCGCAGCTCCTCATTGATGGCATCGAAGTCGGCGATGGGGTCCCGGCCTTCGCTGCCGGACACATCCACCAAATGCACCAGCAGACGGCAGCGGTCGATATGCCGCAGGAAATCGTGGCCCAGGCCTGCGCCCTCGCTGGCGCCCTCAATGATGCCGGGGATATCCGCCATGACAAAGGACACGCCCTCGTCCACATACACCACGCCCAGGTTGGGGTACAGGGTGGTAAAGTGGTAGTTGGCGATTTTGGGATGGGCCTTGGATACCACACTCAGAAGGGTGCTCTTTCCCACGTTGGGGAAGCCCACCAGGCCCACGTCCGCCAGCAGCTTCAGCTCCAGCACCACGTCGTGGCTCTCGCCGGGAAGGCCTGCCTTGGCAAAGCGGGGTACCTGGCGGGTAGGGGTGGCGAAGTGCTGGTTGCCCCAGCCGCCCCGACCGCCCTTGCACAGGACAAAGGGCTCGCTGTCGGACATGTCCTTGATGATCTCGCCGGTCTCTGCGTCCCGGATCAGGGTGCCCCGGGGAACACGGATGGTCAGGCTCTGGCCATCCTTGCCGCTTTTGCGGCCTCCCTGGCCGTCCACGCCGTTGCCGGCCACATATTTGCGCTTATAGCGGAAGTCCATCAGCGTGGACATGTTGTCGTCCACCCGGACGATGATGCTGCCGCCGTCGCCGCCGTCGCCGCCGTCAGGACCGCCTGCGGCAATATACTTTTCCCGGTGGAAGGCCACTGCACCATTGCCGCCGTTACCGGCCCGGACGGTAATACGGGCCTTATCAATAAATCCGTTTGCCATATCGTTACCTCATTTGCAAAAATACGCTTTATTTTATCCATTTTACAGGAAAACAGCCGCCGCGTCAAGATAAAGCTCATACCGTGCTCCTGTACCAGCGCAAGGTGAATAGTGCGCCGCCGGGACAGGCATTATCGGCGCGGATGGTGCCGTTCTGGGCCGAAAGCACCATCCGGGTCAGGGCCAGGCCAATGCCCACGCTGGCCGGAGCTGCATCCTTCCCCCGATAGAATCGCTCAAACAGCCGGGGCAGATCCTCTGCCCGGAAGCCCGGCCCGTCATCCTGAACGGTGATCTCCGTAAACAGCGCTGTCTCCCGGGCGGATACCCGGATGTAGGATGCCGCGTGCTCCATACAGTTTTTCAGCACGTTTCCCAGGGCCTCGGCGCTCCAGGCGGCGTCGCCGGTGAAGCACTCCTCTCCTGCCGCCGTTTCCAGGGTAATGCCCCGCAGCTCCATAGGAACCGCCAGAGGCTGGACCGCCCGCTGGATGATGTCCGCCGCCCGGCAGGACTCCTCCCGGAACGATACTGCTCCCGCGTCAATGCGGGACATTTTCAAAAGTGTCTCCACCAGCCACTCCATGCGGGTCACCAGCCGCCGCAGCTCCTGCAGAAGTGCCCGGCGCTCCTGTTCCGGCAGCCCCTCCCGTCCCAGCATGGACAGCGTCAGGTTGATGGCTGTCAAAGGCGTCCGCAGCTGGTGGGAGATGTCCGCCATGGCATCCGCCAGCTGCATGCGTTCCCGATGCTGGCTGTCCGCCGCCTGCCGCAGCCGGACAGTCATTTTCCGGATCTCGCTGGACAGGATGGCAAGCTCTCCCTCGTCGCAGGCGGCGATGGTCTGGCTGTCCAACCCGTGGAGTACCCGGTCGATGTCCTGACTCATGTCCGCCAGCGCCCGGTACCGCCGCCGGGCGGATACCAGATACACCGCCGCAGACACCGCCCCGGACACCAGCAGCAGCCCGGCGCAGCAAGGGCCCGCCATAGCCCAGCCCACGGCGCAAAGAGCCGCCGTGATCCCCGTCAGGAGCAGCAGCCCCCGCCGTACCTCCCGATTCCGCAGCAGTCTCATAGCTCCACCCGATATCCCAGACCCCGGACGGTGCGGATGATCTGCGGCGCGGCGGGGTCCGTCTCGATCTTCTCCCGCAGACGCTTGATATATACCGTCAGGGTGTTGTCATTGACAAAATCCCCGGCCACGTCCCAGATCTCCTCCAGCAGGCGGCTGCGGGACAGGACCTTTCCCCGGTTGTTGACGAACACCAGCAGCAGCCGGTATTCCAGGGCCGTCAGATATACGTCCGCCCCGTTTTTCGTCACCTGGCCCCGCTCGATGTCCGCCTGGACATCGCCCAGGGTCACCACTGCCTTGTCCCTGCCGCACCGGCGCAGGACGCTGCGGATCCGGGACACCAGCTCCCGGGGCCGGAAGGGCTTGGCCACATAGTCGTCGGCCCCCATGTCAAAGACGGATACTACGGTGCTCTCGTCGCTGGAGGCCGTCAGAAAGATCACCGGCAGCTGCCGGGCCCGGGCGGCGGCGCACACGCCGAAGCCGGAGCCGTCCGCCAGCTGCAAGTCCACCAGAGCCAGGTCAAACCGCTCCCGTTCCAGGGCCTCCCGGGCGGAGCGCTCCCCTGCCGCCGCCGTCACGGCGAAGCCCTCCTCCCGCAAAAAATCCGTCAGCAGACGGACAATGGCGTCGTCATCCTCCGCCAGCAGTATTCTGTGCATCTGTGCTCCCTCCTTATCGGGTCCAGTATACCAGGCCGCTTCGCTTCCGTCTGTGACAAAAATGTCACCGGCCTGCGCCGCCCTTCGCCAGCAGGCCCCGGCACAGCCGAATTTCCGCCGGCGAAAGTGTATCCGGCTTTTTGATTCAAGTATACCGCAGCCCCAACGGATTTGCAACGGGCGCCGTCCTTTTTTGACAAGCTGAAATGACAGGGGCGATTCACGCCCCTGTCATTTCTTCAGCCCGCTGCCTCCAGCATGTGCTCCAGAAGAATGCCATAGCCCTGAGTGGGGTCGTTCACCAGAACATGCGTTACAGCGCCTACAAATTTACCGTTCTGGATAATGGGACTGCCGCTCATGGCTGTGTCAAGATAGGGACAACATTTTTTGAAATATCTTTTATATGGCTTGCTCTTCAAAGCGGATTTCGGGGAATCCCACAAATCCGGAAAGCTCGTCCGAGAAATTCCACTCGATACGGATGCTTTTGTCCGGTCGAACGATAATTCTTTTAATGAGTTCCTTTGCAAGCTCCGGTGTCAGTTTTATCAGTCCCTGATACGGGGCAATCTTTTCGACAGCTAAAATTTGGTCGGTGCTCATGCGGATTTTTTCTTTCAGCAATGCCTGCTTTTGCTCCGCCATGACATACTGTGCCTTGCGTTCTTCCTCTCGTGCGGACAGCGAGTTCTTTTCCAAGGCATATTCTTCCTTCGTAATATTTCCGCAAGCGTACCGCTCGTAGAGCGCCATCTTATCCGCTTGAATACGGTCTATTTGTCTGTGTAACGATTGGCATTCACTCCGGAGTATCTGATCGCTGGATTTTGCGGAATTGCTCTCTCTTTTGATCGTTTGTACTTTCGCATCCAAAAGACTGCACTGTGTTGCGATGGCTCGTAAAGCAATCTGCTCAAGCTGATCGTTATTTATGCGCACGCTTTTGCAATCCGCTTTAGGATTGTAACGGTGCATAGAGCACAGCCATGTTTTGTTTTTTTCCTTTCCCTTGCTTAGTCGGTTTCCGCAGCAGCCGCATATGAGCAATGAAGTGAATGGGTTATTTGACCGTGCACTTCGGCTCTTTTTTACTGATTTTATAACAGTTAAAGCCTGATCATACTGTTCACGACTGACAATCGCCTCGTGCGTATTCGGGATAACCTGCTGCAGTTCTGGCGGCACCTGCTTTACATGATCGCTGCCGACACGCACAACATGTGACTTAAACGGCACGGTATCCCCGGTGTAAATGCGATTGGATAGTATATTCCGAACCGATTCATAGCTCCATGAGGAATGAGCTTTATATTTTCCTCTGATATCGGCAAGGTATACGGATGGCGTCGGTATCGATGCTGCATTCAGCCTTTGCGCGATACCTGTTACGGTAATCCCTCCTGCGGCCCATTCAAATATCTGCCTGACTATCTGTGCAGCCGGTTTGTCAACCACAATGGTGTTTCGCACTTCACCCTTCTTATAGCCATAAGGAGCCGTTCCGTAAACAAATTCACCGCTCAGCTTTTTCAGATCAACAGCACTTTTGATTTTCCTTGAAATATCTTTGGAGTACATTTGGTTGATCAGGTTGCGTATTGCCATTTCAAGTCCGCCGGTCGATTCTCCGAGCTCCAAACTATCAAACTGATCGTTTATGGATATAAATCGAACATTGTAAACCGGAAAAATAAATTCAAGATAATGTCCGGCTTCCAAATAGCTGCGGGCAAATCGAGAAAAATCACGCACAATGATCGTCCGCACTTTTCCGGATTCGACCAACTTTATCAGACGATTCATTCCGGGACGATTCATCGTTGTCCCGCTGTAGCCGTCATCTATGATTTCCGAAAGACGATCAACTGAGAACCCATTGCGATGCAGATACTGTTTGATACATGTGCGCTGCGACTGAATGCTGCAGCTTTCATCTATGCTGCCGTCTTCGACATCGCCGTCTTCCTTTGATAATCTCAAATACGAAATATCCATTCGCTCATCCAACCTGACGCACCTCCTCCACACAATTCCGCAGCTCGGTAATCGACTTATACGGATCACTGAAATTGAAAACAATGGTGATGCTCCGGTTGCTATGAACCTGAATCTCCTTTATAAGCAGTCTCAGGATTTCCGGCGTAAGAGCCGGCAGGGATTGATACTCCTTCATATTACATATCCATTCCTGCGTAACAGTTATTTTTTTCTGCACTGCATTCCTTCTGGCTGCTGCCGCTTCTTCCGCATCCAAAAGCTCCTTCAACTGCTGAGAATACCTTGCCTTCATATATCCATACTCATTTCGATCAATAATTTGCTCGGTTAAATCGGTAAGAAGCCGTTCCATTCTATTCTCTACCTTTTGCCGCTTCGCAGATATGCCTTCAGCGGTTTCTGCCGCTTCTGTAAAAACCCGCTTGGTTTCTGGAGAATTCTTGATACTTGCAACAAGCTGCTCAATATCAACAGCCACCTTTGTTTGCTGATCGATCGCATTCTTGACCACAGCATAAATCTGTTCCTGCCTGACATAGTGGCTTGTACAGCGTGTGTGCCCAGAATACCGATAGGTGTTGCAATCATAAAAAATGCGGCTCGGGGTATTTGCACCAACCCGTGCGCAGCCTTTGCTGGCTGACATGAGGCTGTGACAATCCGCGCAATAAACCAATCCCCGGAACAAATCTCTGTAATCTTCTTCTGCACTATTCCGTTGAACATAAGACAGATACTCGAACCGGATGCCGTTCTCCCGGAACTTTCGCTCAAACCTCATGAAAGAGGAAGTGTCCCGGCTGATTCGCGAGGTGTCGCGGGTGAGGATCGTACCGATGTCCTGACGCTTGGCTTCGTTCAGCAGGAAGTTCATGATACCTTCCGTATGGACGCCGGAGATGCCGTCTGCCGCCACAGCAGCAGCCACCTCATAGCCTTTGTCCTTCGCATAGCGTTCCAGCTCTTCCCGCTGGTCTGCTTCCGCAAGCTGATCCGCACAGGCAACGCGGATATAAAGAAATACTTTCATTTGGCTTCTCCTTCTGATGTAGTGAGGAAGTCCTTGAACTTCCAGACGATTTCTATGTTGTCAAGATCGTAAATGTAGACCGCAGAAATGAATGCGTGGGTCAGCTCATAGGTCAGAGCTTTGCAGTCGGCGTACTGTTCGCAGACCGCATCCAGCTTTTCATCTGAACAGGCGGTCTCGGAGTCAAGCTCCTTCATCCGCTCGTGACTGCGCTGGATTACTCCATCGTTTTCAGCAATCTTCACATCCGCTGCCGCCTTCTGCTGAATGTACGCCTCCTTCGTGATGCTTCCGGCTGCATACTTCTCGTAGAGCCTCAGCTTGGACGCCTTGTGCTGCTCGTTCTGCTTTTGCAGAGTGCGGATTTTATCAGCACATTCCTTGATGGCAGATTTCCGCAGATCACCGACTTCGCGGTTCTGTATTGCTTCCTTCTGTGCCAAAGCGAGAAACTGAGCAATGGCACGGAAGACAATCTTCTCAATATCCATTTCCGGAAAGCTCCTGCCAACCGGACAGTCTGTGTTTCCGTTGTTGACCGAGTGCGTACACTGGAAGTACCGAATGCCAGCCTTGTTCTTCCGGCGCGTCATAGCACGTTTACAGTTTCCGCAGCGGACGAGTCCCTTGAGCGGATAGTCATGCTGCTTGCGCGTGGGATTCCGTCCTCCGCCTCGAATGACCTTCTGAGCAAGCTCAAAGTCTTCCTTGCTGATAATCGCTTCATGCGTACCTTCTACGATAATCGGCTCATTGACAACACGCTTTTTTGAGCCGACACCGCAGGACTTCATTTTGCGGCTGACCAGCGTTCCGGTGTAAACAAGGTTTTTGAGGATGTTATAGACCATCACGGTTTCCCAACTGATTTTCTCGCTCATGTTACTGAACTTCTTCTTGTCGGGATGCTTGCTCTTGAAGTATTGCCCCGGCGTCGGGATGCCGTCATCATTCAGACTGCGGGCGATCTGAGAGGTGTTGCTGCCTTCCAGCGCCTCGCGGAAAATACGACGGATCACATCAGCCGCCTCCGGGTCTACGGCAAGCTTGTTCCGAATGGTGGGATGCAGGACGTAGCCGTATGGGGCGTAGCCACCGACATACTTGCCCTGCTTCATCATCTGGATTTTTGCCGATGTGGTCTTTGGAAAGGTCTTTGCTGTATGCGGCGTAGATGATGCTGCGCATAACCACTTCCAGACCGCCCGTTGTGCCTTTGTAATCGTCACTGTCATAGCCGTCGTTGATGGAAATAAAGCGGACGCCCATGAATGGAAAAGTGCATCCAGATAGTTTTCCCGTTTCAATGTAGTCACGAGAAAAGCGGGAAAAGTCTTTGACGCAGATCAGATTAATTTCGCCGCGCTTGACCTTCTCCATCATCTGCGTGAACTGAGGACGGTGAAAGTTCGTGCCTTTCATGACCAGCTCGATTGAGCCGTCCCATGGACTTTCACAAGCTCTACGGACTCGTCAATCAACTCCTGAGAGAGTTATCGCTGCGCCGCTGACAGATTTCATCAGCGTTAGCCACTTATTGTCCTCGGACATTGCCTCGGCAAACTTTACCTTCCGCTGAACCGCTTCATCCAACCGCCGTGAAAGATCGACATACTGCTCATC